>Ga0265297_10002642_pt1 | contig 35501 bp, 37 predicted proteins | sample Munlanlwell13791_FD_192502 | JGI IMG/M metagenome (GOLD analysis project Ga0265297, IMG submission 192502) | Leachate microbial communities from a municipal landfill in Southern Ontario, Canada - Leachate well 137-91 | ecosystem: Engineered > Solid waste > Landfill > Unclassified | place... | reverse complement strand
CGGTAGTTTCAGAATATTGATGGATTGGGCCGATAAGGTTAGAAGGCTTAGGGTCAGGGCCAACGCTGATACGCCTTCCGACGCTGAAGCGGCTATTAATTTTGGAGCTGAAGGTATCGGGCTTTGCAGGACAGAACACATGTTCTTCGGCAAGGAAAGGATACCTCTTGTCAGGGAGATGATACTTTCCGATGACAAGGAAAGCCGCGAAAAAGCGCTTTCTAAGCTTATGCCCTTTCAAAAGAATGACTTTAAGGCCATATTCAAGGTCATGAAAGGAAAGCCCGTAACGATCAGGCTTCTTGATCCGCCGCTTCACGAATTCTTGCCAAAGACGAATAAAGACATTGATGAGATGGCGAGGATGATGAAGGTTGATAAGAAAAAGATAGAGACATTGTGCCAGAATCTCCACGAGCTTAATCCCATGCTTGGCCATCGCGGCTGTAGGCTCGGTATCACATACCCCGAGATATACAGAATGCAGGTTAGGGCCATCATGGAGGCGGCCTGTGAGCTTGCCAAAAGCGGTCAGAAGATAATACCTGAAATAATGATACCTCTTGTCGGGCATGTCAAAGAGCTTGTGTTTACGAAAAAACATGCCGAAGAGGTTTGCCGATCGGTCCTGACCAAATACAAACTGCGTATGCATTATCTCATCGGAACCATGATAGAGATACCCCGCGCCGCGCTGACGGCCAACGAGATAGCCGCCGAGGCAGAGTTCTTCAGCTTCGGGACCAATGACCTGACCCAGATGGGTTTTGGTTTCTCAAGGGATGATGTAGGAAAGTTTCTGCCAGCTTATATTCAGGACGGTATACTTGAAAATGACCCGTTTGCCACAATTGACACGGCGGGTATAGGCCAGTTGATGAAGATAGGCGTTGAGCGCGGCAGGTCGGTAAAACCAAACCTGAAGGTAGGCATATGCGGTGAGCATGGCGGCGATCCTGCCAGTGTTGAATTTTGCCACAAGATAGGCCTGGACTATGTTAGTTGTTCTCCGTTCAGGGTGCCTGTGGCAAGATTGGCCGCGGCACACGCCGCTCTGAATAAATAGCGGATATTGTTTTACGCGTGATAATGTCCCCCGGATAGGTCTTTTAAGAGGCCGTTGTCCGGGGGACGTAGACACGTTAATCTTTTAGGCGAACCGTGGTTATATAAAGGTTTTATGGTTTTTAGGCGGGTCTTGGACAGGAGCGCAGATGTCTGATAAGAATGTCCTGATGCTTTATTTTAAGGACATAGAGAGTTTCCCTCTCTTAAGCCATGAAGAGGAGATAAAGCTTGCCGCGCGCATTAAGAGGAATGAGTCTCGCGCGGTTAGGTTGATGATCCAGTCTAATTTAAGGCTTGTCGTTAGCATTGCCAAAAAATATATCTATACAGGCCTGCCCCTGCTTGACCTTATTGAAGAAGGCAATATAGGCCTTATGAAGGCCGTAAGGAAATTTGATCCTAAAAAAGGTTATAGATTCTCCACATATGCCGCGTGGTGGATAAAACAGTTTATGATGAGGGCCATCTCAAATCAGGGCAAGACCATCAGGGTGCCCGTATATATGAATGAGATGATAATCCGCTTTAAGAAGGCCATAGAGGAGCTTAATCATAAATACTCCCGCACTCCGACTATGCGCGAGATAGCCAAGAAGATGAGGCTGTCTGAAAAAAAGGTAAGCAGAATTGCCCAGATAGCCAAGGTCCAGCCTACCTCGATTGAAACGCCAATAGGCGGTGAAGACACGGGTAAATTTTTAGAACTCATTGAGGATGAATCGGCGAATCTGCCTGATGAGAGATTGGCCGAGGCATTCAGGGACGACAGAATACAGAAACTTCTCGGTCGCCTGCTTGACAGGGACAGTAACATACTAATGCTTAGGTTTGGCATAGGAGGCGCTGACACCCTTACATTGCAAGAGATTGCCAAGAGGCTGAATATAACAAAGGAACGCGTCCGCCAGATAGAGTTTAGGGCGATAAAAAGGCTCAAGGAACTAATTGTCGAAGATGGCGTTAAAAGCGGTGTTGAGGAGAGCATGTTTTTATGACAAACGATTTTAAGGCATTGATACGTGACATCAAGGATTTTCCGAAGAAAGGGATAATATTCAGGGATATAACCACTCTTTTGAAACGCGGCGCGGCCTTTAAATGTGTGATCGATGCGTTTGAGGAAAGATACCGCGGCAACGCGATAGATAAGGTTGTCGCGATTGATGCCAGGGGTTTTATTTTTGGCGGGGCGCTCGCTTATAAGCTTGGCGCAGGTTTTGTCCCTGTCCGTAAAAAAGGTAAACTGCCGTATAAAACCATATCAGCACAATATGAGTTGGAATATGGCACTGACACATTGTTTATACATGAAGACGGTCTTAACGCCAATGAACGCGTTCTGATAGTTGATGACCTGCTCGCAACCGGCGGCACCGCGAAGGCGGTGTGTGATTTGGTCAATACCCTTAAGGCCAAGATCATTGAGGTAGCCTTTGTAATCGAGCTTGCCGAGCTTGGGGGCAGGCAAAAATTGCGGGACTACCAGGTCTTTTCGCAGATAGTCTATTAATTTCTTGATTTGAAACCTGCTATGATATTGCTCATTGATTTTATATTGCCCCTATAGCTCAGATGGATAGAGCAGTGGTTTCCTAAACCATGTGGCCGTGTTCGAGTCGCGGTAGGGGCACCATTTTTTATCGGAGTAAGGCCAATTAGGGCAGGTGACGCCATTGCCACCCGGCTTCTGGCCCGACTAATGAAGAATTAAAGAATTACAGACGTTTTGAAAGTTGTGAGGGCCACTGTTTCCGAGCTAAGCACGACAGTGTACCCTTAGTCCTGAATGACAGGCGCGCGAATACCGGATTCCTCGCTTCGCTCGTAATGACAGAAGTAGCGCACGGAATAACAGGGGGCGGTACCGGAATGACAGAAGAAAGCTATAGATGACGTCACCCAAAGCAACGATAATGGAGGCAAATGTTGGTCACGAAGGATCAGGCAGTGACCTCCGTGATTGACACGCTAACTGTATCATAAATTCTATTGGCTGTTATCTTTTAAGCCGCCGTATAACCGTATCATTAGTATTTATTTTAACCGTATTATTTTACAGTTTCTGATCAAAATTATTATCATATCAAATAACCGTATCATTGACTAAATAACCAGTAACAGAAATAAGGGGCATTATGAAAAAATACCCGTTATCAGTTGTCACGCTGACAAAAAACTCTGCTGAAAAGATTGTTGATTGCCTTGAAAGTGTGATATGGTGTGATGATATTGTTATTGTTGATGATTTCAGCAAGGACAATACCCTGGAGATCGTAAAGAGATATACAACTAATATATATCAACGAAAGTGGGACAATGAAGGCATCCATCGGAATTTTGCTTATGAAAAGGCTAAAAACACGTATATACTTAGCCTCGATAGCGATGAGAGGGTTACGCCTGAACTTGCCCGCGAGATAATCGCCTTGATCGGGTCCGGATTTACGTATAATGGGTATGATATACCTCATAGAAATTATATAGGCGACAGATGGATCCAATACGGCGGTTGGTATCCCAATGCCAAGACGAAGCTATTTAAAAAATCGGAATTCAGATATAAAGAAGAAGAATATCATCCCCCGGCCGTCATGGCAGGTAAGCGTATGCGTCTTAAGGGCGAGATCATACACCTGGCCTATAAAGATATTGCCGATATGGTAAGCAAGGTAAATCATCAGACCAATTTTGAGGCCAAAAAATGGTTTCGGGATAAAAGAAAAATGTCATTGGCACGGGCTGTCCGCAAGACTATAGACAGGTTTATTAAGGCATTTATTCTTAAGCAGGGGTATAAAGATGGTTTTACCGGTCTTATACTTGCCCTGGTAGGCGGATTTTATCAGATTCTTGCTTACGCGAAATACGTTGAATTAAAAGAAAAAAGTAAAAAGACATGCTAATCGACCTGCATTCCCATAGCCTGCTAAGTGACGGCGTATTGATCCCGAGCGAGTTGATAAGAAGATATGCCGTGGCGGGTTTTGACGCGGTAGCCATTACGGATCATGCCGATTCGTCAAATATTGATTATGTGATAAACTCTCTTGTCAGGGTATGCGCGGAGATAAATAAATATTGGGCTATCCGCGCCCTGCCCGGTGTAGAACTTACGCATATACCACTTGAGCAGTTTACCCCTTTAACCGAATACGCCAGGGGGCTGGGCGCAAGGATTATTGTAGCCCACGGACAGACACCCGTTGAGCCTGTCCTTGAAGGCACTAATAACGCGGCCATAAAGGCAGGCGTTGATATATTGGCCCACCCCGGTAGGATCTCCGAAGACGACTGCCTGCTTGCTAAAAAAAATAATGTCTGCCTTGAAATAACTACCAGGAGAGGGCATTGCCTGGGTAACGCTCATGTCGCGCGTATGGCGGCAAAGACGGGCACCTGCCTTGTGATAAATACCGATTTTCACGATCCATCCAATATGCCAAGCAGACGGTTGTTCGGGAAAACCGCCAGGTCTGCCGGTTTATCCCTAACCGATATCGCTATGATAGACAGCAATAAAGAACTTCTGTTAAATAAAGCCCTCGGTGCCTTGCCCTTTTGATTGACTCTATATTCCAGACGTTTTGAAAATCATGAAGGACAGTGTCTTGCAGTTGAGCAGGACAGTGTCCCCCGGTACTGTTTACCAGACGGCAGCGCGTATTAGATTTCTCGCTTGGTTTGGCTCTGCTCACCACAGGCTGCTGGGAATGACAGGCGTTGACAGGCAGGCGTTTTGGATGACAGAAGTTTTACTCGGAATACGGGCGCAAAAGACTGATAGATGTTTGCAATCTTCGCGCTTGCTTGAATTAAGGTATTGACAATTCCCTTCATATTATATATTATTTAAGAAAACAAGGGGGATTGTATATGATAAAGCATATCGCGTTATTGGTAATTGCGGTTGTTCTCTTTTCAGGCTGCGCGAGTTCAGGCTCATATAGAAGCAGTGACAGCGCGTCTGCCTATAAAACCCTTGATGTTGCCTCCACCCTGAAATTCGAAGACGTGCCCGTGCCCACAGGATTTAAGATCATCGGTCAGCAATCCTTCACGTTTGAGAACGACGCCTTGCGCGTAGGCATCTTGAAATTTTCAGGCAGGATTAATGCTGACCAGACAGTGATTTTTTACAAAGACCAGATGCCGCTTTATAATTGGCATTTTGTCAATATAGTCGAATACGGCAAGCGTATAATGAGTTTTGAAAGGGATGATCAGAATTGCACTATATTCATCGAACCTTCCGGTATGAGCACCTTGCTTACAATATCTGTAGCCCCGAAAGCGGGCAGGGCCGCCACATATAAGCCTATACGGAAGGAATAGGGGATTTTAAAGCATTTGCTGGTACTAATATGAAGTACATAAATATGCAATAATTTATTGACATAATAGAGATTTTTTGTTATTATTAAACTAATTTAAAACGGTTCAGACACCATAGATGATCTGAATATGGCAAAGAAAGGGGTGAACTTAAAAGGCCACAGGGTCATCAAATATATGGTGAGTAATATAGCAAATAATAAGGGCCTAAGTTAGATAACATAGCGCCCATTTAAAATAAAAAACAAGGAGATTTGTAAATGAGATTATTCACAGTATTATGCGTAGCAGCATTAGTAGTTGCTTTTGCTGTTCCGGCATTTGCTGAAACACAGAACATAAAGGTATCTGGTGACATCAAAGCCGCTTATGTGTATCAGAAAAACATGGATTACACAGACAGCGATAAGAATAACCAGAACTTCTTTGTCCAGCAAGTTGGCCTGAACGTGGAAGCGGACTTAACAGACAATGTATCAACATACGTTCGTCTGATTAACGAAAGGGATTGGGATGGCATTAACTCATCAAGCACAAATTTTGACATCATGCTGGATGAGGCCTATGTAACGTTAAAGGAAATGCTTTATGCTCCTTTGACTGTTAAGCTCGGCCGTCAGAATATTTGGCTTGGTAAGGGCTTCGTGATGGGCAATGCCGGTGTCTCACAGTGGGCCTTAGGTTCACTGCCTTCAACAGTTCAGGAATTCAGCGACTTAACAGCGTTCGATGCCGTTAGGGCGACATTGGATTATGATCCCTGGACGATTGATTTAATCTATTCCAAGATCATTGAAAGCAACGTTGCCTCATATGATGATAGGGATCTCTATGTGGCAAACGTAGGCTATGACTTCACAAAATATGACGCTGAAGCCGAGGCCTATTATATCTACGCGCATGACAAGCAGAACCGCACGGCAAAAGGCAAGACTAATAACCTGCACACGATTGGTTTAAGGGGCAGTATGGTTCCTTTTGATAACATGAACATATGGGCGGAAGGTGCTTACCAGTGCGGCGAATATCGCACATCGGCAGTTGATGAGACTCGTAAGGCCGGCGCGGTTGATGCCGGTATCGACTACACATTTGCTGATGTGAAGTGGACACCTAAAGTTGGAGCCGAGTGGATATGGCTTTCCGGTGACAAGGAAGGTACAAACAAGTACGAAGGATGGGACCCTCTCTTTAGAGGCAAGTTTGACAACTATATCACTGACTTCAGGAACATTACTAAGGTCGCTACGCAGGGCGGTAGTGTTGGTGCAGCCAATGATTATGGTATGACAAACCAGCAGTCAGTTGCTGTGTTTGGTTCAATCGCGCCTATGACAGATATCACAATGGACGCGAGGTGGACATATCTATGGCATGATCAGAAGCTGACCGCATCAAGTGACGAGAACAAGAGGCTTGGTCACGAACTTGATGGTAAGGTTGCTTATGATTACACAGAAGATGTGGAATTCAATGTTATGGGTGGCGTATTTTGGCCAGGCAAGTACTATGAGTCACCTAATAACAAAGCAGCTTCACAGATAGTCGCAGGCGTATCAGTAGACTTCTAATTAACTTCTTATTAGAGGTTAGCAATAAAAAAAGAACCCCCGATTCATTCGGGGGTTCTTTTTTGTCTTCGAATAACAATTACCGGTAAAAACGTTAATAAAATGATTAATTCACTTTTGATATAGTAATCATTTGACATATATATATGCGTAGTATTATAATTAGTATAAATACGAAAGGGATATAGTATGAGAATATTTTATATATACCTTATGCTTCATATGTTTATATTGGCAGGATGCGCCGGTTTGGAGGCGCCCGCGCCCCAACGTTTTATACCGCCATGGAATGGCGCCTCGCCCCTTCATTTAGGTGACAACAAGGATTATGTCCGCGAGCAATGGGGAGAGCCTGAATATATAAAGGATTTAGGACATGACGAAGTTGGTCTTGTAAAGGAAGAATGGGTATATGCCGGCAGAAAACTGCCTGTTATTGAGATAGAGCCTAAGATGCTTGTCCAAGGCGATAATCTGGTATTCACAGGCCATGCCCTTGTGGGTTATAGGCAAAAGGATGGTGAATGAGAAATACCCTTTGCCTATTGGTAACTATCATTATGTTTTCAAGCGTGATATTTTTGCTCTGGCGTCAGCGTGTTAGGAATTTTTCACATGTTAAAGCGACCCTTGGAGGTTATTGGGCGGATTCGGATGAAAAAAGAAGATTTAGGCGTTTTAAGAGAGAACTCAATGTGGATTGCGATATACCCGGACAGCCCGGCTATAGCTATAAGACATTTACAAAGAATGTCTCGGGAGAAGGTATATGCCTGATTGTCTCTGAAATGATACCCCAGGGCGTAGTAATTGACCTGGCGATAAGTATTCCGGACAGCAGATATATCAGGATCACCGGGGAGGCGGTGTGGGTCAAAGAGATTAGCCAGGCTGAAAACGGTACAGAACGGATATTTAACGCGGGGATTAAATTTTTAAAGATAAGCGATCAGGACAGAAAGGTATTGAATAATTTTTTACATGAAATCGCGAGATAGCGTATAGATAAGGAGGCAGGTTATGAATGAAACGATCGCCACGTTTAATAAAAATAAGTTTGAAGAGATAAGGATAGGTATCAAGGAATACAAGGGCTTTGACCTTATTGATCTAAGAGTATGGGTGGATTCAAAAGAGGCGGGGTCAAAGGTCCCGACAGCAAAAGGCCTTTCCCTGAACGTTGAGCTGTTTCCGCAGTTTAAGAAGGCTGTAATGAGCCTGGAAGAAACCTTAAAAAAGAACAATCTGCTCGCTGAATAAACCTTCGTCTTGCGCGGTAAAAGACAGGCAGGTCATGGCTGATGATAACACACAAGACCTCCAGCAGCTTCTTATGCTTTGCGCGCGGGGAGATGACAGGGCATGGGCGTCATTTATCGAGATATTCGCCCCCTTGGTCAACAGGGCCATAAGGCATAAGGCGTTGTCTTTTTACATACGGCTATCCGCGGGTGATGCCGATGAAATATTTCAACAGACATTTACCAATATATGGCGCAGGAAATCTTTTGACCGCATATCAAACGCCAGCTCCATTCAGGCATATCTTACCGTAATAGCCCAGCATACCGCGGTAGATTTTTTTAGGAAAAGCATCAGTCATGAAAATGTAAAAGAGGCATGCTGGAGAAGCGGTGTTTATGAACCGTATCGCCAGAAGGGGCCCAGGGATATCGCCGAAGATAATTGCCTCAATGAGACGGTTAATGAATACATTGAGGCCCTTACGATAAAAGAACGGCGTGTGATGAGTCTTGAACTCGTGCACGGATTGAAGCACCGTGAGATCGCGCGCTTAATGGATATACCTGTTAATACGGTCTCAACCATAATTTCACGTTTAAAACGCGCCCTGAAAGAGCGTCTTGAGGAAAAAGGCTATGGAACATGACAACGGAATAAGCACTTCAGTGGGTGATATCCTGAAAAAAAGGCTTTTAACCGGCGGACAAACCGGCGATACATATTCTTGCCCGGGCGATATTGACATGGCAGATTTTATCAGCGGCAATATGCCCTTAGATGTAAGTGAGAAGATATCGGGGCATATCGCGAGCTGTCCGAGGTGTCTTGATATTGCCGCGATAAGCCTGAAGGCCTTAAACGAAAGGGATTATCCACTGCCCTGCGCTCCCGCGCCGTCTGTCTTTGCAAAAAGAAAGGCCGCGTCACTTACAGCGGGTAAAGGCATAAACTTGCGTTCCTTTTTGAAACGCGACAAGTTTATGATAATCAGCTGTCTCTTTTTAATGCTGTCATTCGTGTTTAAAAGATATTTTATGCAGTTATTGCTTCTCTGTGGTATATGCGGTATGAAATGGATCATGGATACCGGAAGCACCAGGGCATTGATCATGATATACGATACGTGGAAACACCGCAAAGAGCATCCTGATGATGATAATAACTCCGCGCGAAACAATCGTGACATAACGCGGTTAAGCGATAAAACCAGGTTTTAACAATCAATCCATTCGCATGGCAATAGAGCATATATCCGTTTCGCTGGTAATACCGGCGTATAATGAGGCCAAGACAATAGCCCAAACCCTTAACAGGGTCTTGACGTATTTTTTAGCGCGAAAGAAGCCGTTTGAGGTCATTGTCGTTAACGATGCCAGCAGTGATGATACGGGCGGCATTGTGGCGGATCTCGCGCGCGGGTTTTCCCAAATCAGGATTATATCAAGCGGGGTCAACAGAGGCAAGGGGTTTAGTGTTAAAAGCGGTATGCTGACAGCCTCCGGGGATTACGTTGTATTCTGCGATGCTGATCTTTCAACGCCTATTGAAGAGCTTGATAAGATGCTTGCCTTGGCCGCCAAAGGTTACGATGTTGTTATCGGTGAAAGGACAGCGAAGGAATCTGTCGTGATGAACCAGCCTGTGATAAGGCGCGGCATGGGCAAGGTTTTTAATTTTATAACCCGCGCGCTTGGGCTTACCCAATTTCGTGATACCCAATGCGGCTTTAAGCTTTTTACCCGCGAGGCGGCCTACGCAATATTCAAAAGGCAGAGGCATATGGGTTTTTGTTTTGACGTTGAGATATTGTATCTTGCCGGACTGTTAGGTTTTACCGTGGTGACGGTGCCGGTAACCTGGCTGAATAGGGCTGATTCGCGGATAAGAATTGTCAGGGATTCGCTAAGCATGCTCTTCGGGCTTTTTACCATTAAGGGGCGCGTAATCACGGGCCAATATGAAAAAAGATAGGGTAATTTATACGGCTGTTTTCGCGCTGATTACTCTGATATTGCTTTGCCAGTATCAGGCCCGCGCGCCAAAAAGAAACTTCTCGGATTACCGGGTCTATTATGACGCGGGCAGGGATATGATCGAGGGCAGGAATATTTACCTCTATAATGCCGGCGAGATAACCCCTTTTAAATACGCGCCGGTATTCGCGATGTTTATGGCGCCGATATCGGTATTCGGCAAAAATGTCTCGGCTGGAATATTTTTCGTCCTTAACATATTATGGATTTTCCTCACTCTTGAAATTTCCCGGCGTATGATATTCTTTGAAGAGATGAGCCCCTGGCGGGAATACGCTGTTTTCGCGGTTGTTTTTTTGATATCATTTAGGGCCCTGCTCCATTGCCTGCACAGCGGCCAGGCCGGTATTCTTATAGCCTTTTTAGCCGTGTGCGGATTGTTTTTCCTTTCGCGGGGGCGGGATATCCTGGCAGGCTTTTTGATAGGTTTTGCCGTTATGATAAAGTATATGCCGTTTATTTTTGTGTTTTATTTTTTGGCCAAAAAAAGGTTCAAGGCGGCTTTTGCCGTGATATTATCCATGGCCTTTTACGCCATTTTACCGTCCGTAATTACCGGGTTTAAGGCCAATATGATAATGATTGGCCAATGGCTGCCGCACATCACGTCGACATCTCTTGACGGCGGATCATTCCTTGACATAAAAAATCATTCGCTGTGGACGATAATACGAAGACTCGCGGGCGCGGGAAACGAGCTGACTGCCTTAATCGCGGTTGTCGTTTTAGCCGCGTTCCTTTTCTTTTTAGCTGTTAGGCCCTGCCGCGGATTTGTTGAGGACGCCAAGCGCCGGATTTTCTTTCAGAGTGTAGATTACGGCATGCTGTTCATCATGATGGTATTGCTTAACCCAAATGCCTGGCTTCATAATTTCGCCGCGATGGTCTTTCCCGTGATGATACTCGTTTATTATCTGTTTAGGTGTGATTTTAAAGACGGGGTCGTTTTTGCTTTGCTTGCGGCCTCGTTTGTGTTATCATCATCAGGAAGTTATGCGGTAGGGGGTAAGGCTGCCCAGGCGATGTTTGAGTATTACGGAGCGGTCGTATGTTCAAGCCTGTTATTGTTCGCGGCGCTCTTAAAGGTTAAAATCAAAGGATACTGCGCGTGAAAAAAGATACAAGGACCATAAACGCCTCGTTCGAAAGCTATTACTGTGTGTTTTTAAACTTATCGTGCACGCTAAGCTGTGAATATTGCGTGCAAAAAATATCCTCTCCGGCCGTCGCGGCGGCAAAATACCCAATAAGCCCGGGCAAGGATTGGGTTGAGGCATTGAACAGCCTGGCAGATAGGAGGAAGAGGCGCTTTTTAAGGAGGGCAAAACGAAAAAAGATCTCCATAACCGGCGGTGAACCAACGCTTCACCCTGATTTCGTTTACATCGTAAATAATCTTGACCGGGACTGGTCAATTACCGTGACCTCTAATCTATTCTCGCCCTTTTACAGGGACAGCTCATCTATAAGGCGTATCCACAGGCGTTCAGGGCTTAAATTTAATTTTTCCCATCATTTCCTCTACACGCCTGTGGGCAAATTCATAGAAAACCTCAAGAGAGTAAAGGACAGCGGGATATTTGTCCACATAATATTTGTAGTTGCTCATCCAGCGCATATTGATGATGTTAAGAGATACCGCGATAAACTGCTCAAGGTTCATCCGGTTGTAAAGCTGCAGCGTTTTACAGGATACCATAAAAATATCCTGTATCCTGTCGAAAACGGTTATGATATCGTATGCCAACAGCAGGACGGGATTCGTAACTACCGGAATTATCGTGACGGTTTCAGTCAAAAGGATAAAAAGGACATGTTCTGCCGTATGGGGAAGGTGTTGTTTGCCCCTAACGGAGACATATACAACTGCCATTACAAGCTTTATACAGCGCACACCGATAAATTTGGCAACATATTCAGCCAAGGTCTAAATACCGCCCTGCCGCAGGATTTTTTTCTATGTCATGACTACGGTTTTTGTAACCCGTGCGACTCGGAAGGCCACGCCTTCAGAAGGCCCGGTTCCAACGATACCTTTAATATATCATTTTAAGTCGTATATGAAAAACATACTTGTTATCGGTCACTCCAACATAGGCGATGTCTGCTATAATTTGGCCCTTATCAGGCCGCTTAAAGAGGCCTATCCCGACGCTGTAATATCATTCATGACGTCGCCGCGGTGCCGGGAACTTGTTGAAAATTATAGGGGCATAGATAATGTGATAATCTACGATAGAAACGGCAGGGACAAGGGCCTGCTGAACCAGGTTAGATTTATCCTTAATTTAAGAAAGATAAGGTTTGACCTCGCCGTTGTGTTAAAGAGCTCCGCGCGGCATGTTTTTTTGAAATCCAAGGCGATATGGGGCGTTAGCTGCGACAGGGCCAGACATATACACCCTGTCGAGAGATACCTCGCTCTGTTAAGAGAAAATAAAATAAACCCCGCCAGGGCGGCCTTTGACTTTACCCTGTCAAGGCAAGACGAAGATTTTGCAGGTGAATTTTTCACAAAAAATAATATCGGGAAAAATGACCTGCTTGCCGGTATACTGCCTCTGGCGGCCTGGACACTAAAGAGCTGGCCGGCCGGGAAATGGAACGATCTTGCCGCTAAGCTGAAAAACGTCCGGGGTATCAAGATGATCGCCCTGGGCAAAAGTGACACGAGCGTGTTCTCAAACAAGGTGCTTTCGTCACTCTCGGCCGATATAATAAAAGCAGGTCAGACTACATTGAAACAAGCTATCGCCTTAATGGGCAAATGCGATGTCTTTATCGGACCAGATTCAAGTCTTTTGCATATCGCCAGTTGCATGGGTATCAATGCTATAGGTTTATACGGTCCGACGTCTGTTGAGTGTTTTTATCCTTATTTTCACCGTGACAACATCATCCGAACGGCTGATCTTCTGCCATGTATGCCATGCTGTCCGGGTATGAATGTTGTATGCAACAAAGACAGAATAAGGCATGATTTTGGACCGTGCATGCAGGCTATATCGGTAGAGGTTGTCTTTAAAAAGACCATGGAAATTATAAATAAGATCAAAAAAATAATATGAAAACACCCGGTATTTTACTTATGGTATCATTTGCGCTTATCATCAATTACAATGTCTATGCAGAGGACAATGCGCAGTATCAAGCGGAGACCACAAAACCAGGCATGGAATTTAAAAAGGTCGGCTCTGTCAGCCGGCTTGTGCCTGAAGGCACACAGGTTACGGATGTAAACGGCTTAATGATATTTGAAAGTATTGATGAATTTGTCGCCCGAAGATTTCTTGAAACTGATTCGCGCCTTGAGGACATCAATAATCGTCTGGACAGCCTCGATTCCCGCGTCAAAGACCTCGAAGACCGTCTAAACAAATCACAGACGTTTTGAAAGCTAATCGGGACACTGTCCCCAAACTAAGCACGACACTGTACCCTATAAGATTAGAGGGTCGAGCAGGTTGAAATTACATTTGAACATATTCCTTTCCCTGTAACTGCTCCACATGTATTCATCCGGATTTGATACTAAGTTTGCCCTAACAGAGTTACACTCAATATAATTAACGCAGTTTATCAGATATTGGTCCTTAACGATTATTTTGCTTTTAAATCTGCCTTGCCATAAATGCCCAACCTTATTGTAAGAATTATTAAAATGTGCTGTGTACGTTCTGTTGACTACCTGAATAAATTTTGATAGGTTAGGAGCGTTTGCAACTTGTCCGAGTATATGGATGTGGTTAAGCATGAGACAATACCCATACATTTTAAATGAATATATTTTTTTATATTTCTTTAATAGAACTAAATACTTTAGATAGTCACCATCTTGTTTAAAAATTTGTTGTTTTTGATTACCACGGGCAATTATATGGTAACAACCGTTATTAATATAAACTCTTGGACTTCCTGGCATTTAACACCTCCTTTTGTAACACTGTCGTGCTGGAATCGGGGACAGTGTCCCGATTGAAAATCAAAACGTCTGTAAGTTTCTTTAAAGCCAGGCGCGGGCGTCAAGACTGCGGTAGCTTACGGCCTCGGCGATATCCTCAACATCAATAACAGGCCTACCGGCGATATCAGCGATAGTCCGCGCGACCTTTAGTATCTTGGTATATCCTCTGGCGCTCACAAATAACTCGCACATGGCTTGTTTCAGCATTGAGGAGGCATCCTTTGTGAGCACGCATACCTTTTCTATATCTTTATAAGAAAGTCTGGCGTTTAAGGCATATTTATATCCTTCATAACGGGCGCTTTGAACGGCCTTGGCATTATCAATTCTTATTTTTATTGAAGAGGAGGACTCGGCGTTTGACTTTAATGACAACTGCTCATAGTCAACAGGGTTTATCTCGACATGCATATCTATGCGGTCTAACAAAGGGCCTGATATCTTGGACAAATACCTGTGGACTTGATGGGGTGTGCATACACAGGCCTTTTTTGGATGTGTCAGATATCCGCAGGGGCATGGGTTCATAGCGGCAACGAGCATAAAATCGCAAGGGTATACAACAGACTTGCCGGAACGCGTAATACGGATGAGCTTGTCTTCGATAGGCTGTCTAAGCGCCTCGAGGACATCCCGCCTGAATTCCGGTAATTCGTCTAAAAAGAGGACGCCATTATGGGCCAGGCTTATTTCGCCGGGATTTATATAATTTGACCCGCCGCCAAGCATACCGGCATCGGATGAAAAATGATGCAAAGCCCTGAAAGGGGGCTTATTGATAAGGCTTTTGTTGTTAAGCAGGCCCTGGATACTGTAAATCTTACTGGTCTGGATGGATTGTTCGGTGCTCAAGGCGCCCATAATGGTGGGGATACGCTGGGCAAGCATTGTTTTTCCGGCTCCGGGCGGGCCTATAAACAGTATATTATGGCCGCCGGCTACAGCGATCTCCACGGCCCTTTTGGCATGATAATTGCCTCTTATATCGGAAAAATCCATGTCGTCTTTTTCTTTGTCATCTACCGCCAGAGGGGGGCAGGTCTTTGGCGGGGGCAGTGCGCCATTGGCGATATAGTTGACCGTTTCGGCAAGGGAGGAGACAGGTATCAGCCTGGCATTGCTTATCGCGCGCGCCTCGGCCATATTTTGCCATGGAAGAAGTAACTCCGTTTCAGGGGTCTCTTTAAGATCATCGGCCACGCAAAGCATGCCGTTTACCGGACGAAGGCCTCCGTCAAGAGAAAGTTCGCCGCAAAACACCTTATTATCCAGTATCCCCTGGCTGATCTTGAATTCCGCGGCCACTATTGCTATTGCAATGGCAAGATCAAACATAGCGCCTTCCTTGCGCAAATGAGCGGGGGCAAGGTTTACGATTACCTTTGAGCATGACATCTTAAACCCTGAATTCCTTATGGCAGATATTACTCTTTTGGCAGATTCACGGCATGCGGCATCCGGAAGGCCGACTATTGTAAATGACCTTATGCCGTTTGAGATGTCAACCTCAACATCTATATGGCGTGAACATGTCCCTATTATTGTCCTTGATTGGCATTTGGCAAGCATATTGTCTCCTATTGGGCATTTTTGCTGTTTTTTACCCCTTTGAAGGGGTGTTTTGAGCTGTTATGTAGAGTTATCCACAGTTTAGGCAGACTAAAAGGCATCTTGAATATGCTTTATAACGCATCTTGGGCCAAAAACACGGTTATTGTGAATAATACCGATCGCGTCAAAGCGAATAGGGGCATTATCAATTCCTTTATTCATAAGCCATATTCGCGCAAGGGTTTTAAGGCGTTCGATCTTTAGCGAGGTTATTGAGTCCATAGGGTCTATTGATGAGTTCTCCCGCGTACTGCGCACCTCAACAAAGACGAGTATTGCCCCATATCGGGCTATAATATCAAGCTCGCCTACACGACAGTGGTAATTTCGTCCGATAATCTTAAAATGCCTTCGCCTTAGATATTTAACAGCAATATCTTCGGATGCCTTACCGAGAGATAGCCTATCCATAGACCTCTTTTTATTCATCCTGAAAAGCAGAGAGAACCAATTCAGTCAGTTTATCCCTTAAAGAATCACTGTTGACAATTACCCTATTGTGCCATTTGCCGTCCTTGCCTAATTCTTGCGGCATGCTGACAAATAGACCTTTTTTCCCGGAAACTATCCGTAATCCCTTGACAGTAATAGAGTTGCATATTGAGATATCCGCAAAGCCCTTTAACGCTCCAACACTTTCAAGCTTGTAAAGCCTTTCTACATTCACATTAATATTGTCTTCCATATTTCCCCCTTTCGGTTTGGGTTTAGTCCCCGACCTGACAATAGGTAAGGAGACGGTTTTGTCTGATCTACCTTCATCTTAATTGACGCAGGCAAGGAGTGTTTTCTTTCAGGTATTTTTACGAAATATATTGACAATCCAATGAAAGATGGTATATTTGTAATGAAGTATAACTCTTTAATAAGATTTTAAAAACCACCTGCCGTTTGATAACATAAAAAAATGGCTATGGGTATATTATGTTTATAAAAAAAATACATATAACGCTTTTGGCGTTATCCATAATACTATGCCACGCTGCCTTTGCTTCTGCGCAGGAGAATACCAAGCCAAGAATCTATAAATACCCATGGGTAACTAATGACCGACTATACAATAAGATGGCCATAGATCTTGTAAACGGCAAGGCCAATACTATCTCTGTTGACAAGATGTCGCAGCTGCTGAAAAAATATAATATTATCCAGTTCGACCATAGAATAAACCCTTCGGAGATGAGGGTAATAACTAATGAGATTGCCTACGGCATGATAAAAGATTATTACCTGCCGCGGATTGAGGACAAAATAAAGGTATATAAGAAATCCTTGGAATTATCCAAAGTTGCCACTCCCCCGCAAGCGGCGGTTTATGCCCACAGCGGCGCGGATGCCTATAATTACAATGCAAGCCTTATTTTGCCTATAAACAATGCTACTATCGCCCGGGACCGGCGCATTGACACGTTACATTGGCCGGGCATGGAATCCCAGGTCTCATCAGCTATCGAAAAATTATGGATAGGCAGGATACAGGCGCTTTCATCGTCCGCCAGCGCTAATATCCATGAAAACGCGGGACTTACATCAGCGCTTAGCGCGTTAAAGAAAGTATATGACGGAAAAAGTTATATGCCCGTTGAAACGGCGTTTAACATAAATAACAGCAGGCTCGATAATGCCATAGGCGGAGTATTTAAATCATGGCAGGCCAACGGCGTTATAGCGCCGGAGAAATTACCTTCTTTGGCGGGCCTTCTCAAGCGCTATCTTATATTGAGCAGTGGCGAAGATATCAACAAGGTAGCCGGTGATATAAAAAGATTTGATAATCTGAATTCGCTCCACGATGCTCTTATAGGAAAGATCGGCACTATCAGCCAGAATATCAAGCAATACAACCCTTCGGATTACGCGGCAGTTGCCATGCTTCAAGGTGTATTAACCGATATATCGTATGAGTCGTCATTGATATCGGCGCAAGATGATCCTTCAGCCTCGCGGGAATGGCAAAAGTAAGATCGACAGACCGACAGATAGACCAACACAGACCGACACACAGACCGACAGACGTTTTGAAACTTGTGAGGCACAGTGTCCCCAAGCCAGGAAGGACAGTGTCCTCTTTTGGGTGTGACAGGCAGACGAGTATTAGATTTCCCGCTTCGCTCGGAATGACAGAAGTGATGCTCGAGATAACAGAAGCAGGGAACATTAGGCCTTGTAAAAGGTAAAAGAACTGCTATAATTGAAAAAGAACTTATTAACAACTCATAGTAGTTTTTATTAAATAATCCCTATGCGCATGAATAAAAAGAAAAAGACAATACTTGTGACTGGAGCGGCGGGCTTCGTTGGATGGAAAACCTGCGAATTCCTTCTAAATGACGGCATCAGGGTTATTGGGATTGATAACCTGAATAATTATTATGATATCCGCCTTAAAAAATGGCGGATTAGCCAACTTAAAAACTTTAAGAACTTTAAATTTTATAAGCACGATATAGAGAATGTAAACGCTGTCAAAGATGTAGTCAAGGTATCCAGACCTAAAGCCGTAATTAACCTCGCGGCAAGAGCGGGCGTTAGATACAGCGTTGAAAATCCATTTGTATATGCCAGAACAAACACGATTGGCACGTTAAATCTACTTGAGCTTTGCAGGCATTACGGCATCAATAAATTCATCCTGGCATCCACGTCATCACTTTACGCGGGTCAAAGGATGCCTTTCAAAGAAGCGCTTGCTGTCAATACACCAATATCGCCATACGCCGCTACAAAAAAAGGCGCTGAAGCTTTGTGCTATACATATCATTACCTGTTTGATATGGATATCTGCGTTGTCCGGTATTTTACTGTTTATGGGCCTGCAGGAAGACCTGATATGAGCCCTTTTAAATTCATTGAAAAGATCAGGCGAGGGTTGCCTATAGAAATATATGGCGACGGTCTCCAGAAAAGGGATTTTACTTATATTGATGATATCGCAAGGGCTACTATCAAGGCGTTAACAGTAAATGGTTATAATATTTTCAATCTCGGCAATAGCAAGCCGCATACATTGGCAAAACTTATTAGTTTAATTGAACACCAATTAGGAAAAAAGGCTGTTAAAAAGTACCTAAAACCCCATAAGACAGACATGAGAGCAACCTGGGCTGACATATCAAGAGCCAATAAGATCCTTGGTTGGGTACCGCAGACATGTGTTGTCGAGGGCATTAAAGAAACGGTAAAGTGGCACTGCGATAACAGTTTTGTTAACTCCATCGCAGTATAAGCAAACACAACAGTGACAAACAGTGACAGACGAACAGTGACAGACGTTTTGAAACTTGTGAGGGCCACTGTTTCCAAGCCAGGAAGGACAGTGTCCCCCTGGCCTTGTTTATTACAGGATAGCAAGTGTTAGATTCTTCCTCGCGCCTTACGGCGTTTTCGAATGACAGGCGTAGGAATGACGGGTGCCGACGATATCCCTCCGAATGGGAGGGAGAGAATGACAGAGAACAGTAAATATGCTTGAAAAGCTCTTTTACGCGGGATATAATATTTTTTATAATACACGGGAGAGCTAATGGCAAATATCAAAGGTATAGATTTTACGCAAGAGGACCCATGGCGCGTATTCAGGATAATGGGGGAGTTTGTTGAAGGTTTTGAAGAACTCTCCAAGATAGGCCCTGCCGTAACGGTATTCGGCTCGGCACGCACCAAACCTAATGATAAATACTATAAATTAGCCGAAGAGATCGCTTATAAACTCGCCAAATTAAAATACGCTATTATCACAGGCGCAGGCCCGGGGATAATGGAGGCCGCTAACAAGGGCGCTAAAAAGGCAAAGGGCAGGTCAATAGGGCTTAATATTCATATTCCTGTCGCGCAAAAACCTAATCCTTTTGTCACGCATCTCATTGATTTCAAATACTTCTTCTGCCGGAAGGTCATGTTTGTTAAATACGCCAGGGCCTTTATCGTGATGCCCGGGGGCTTCGGGACACTTGATGAATTTTTTGAGGCCCTAACGCTTATCCAGACAAAGAGGATACAGCCTTTTCCCGTAATATTAGTTGGCTCCAGGCATTGGAAAGGTATAATCCAATGGATAAAAGACACGCTTCTCCGCGAGGGACTTATAAGCAGGCCTGAATTTGCCCTGTTTAAGATAGCGGATTCGGCTGATAAAGTCGTCCGTATAGTGCGCGATTACTATAAAAAATAACCACTTATGCCGCATCCTGAAAAAAACCATGCCCATCATGCCTGTCAAAAGGCCGTAATCGCTCAAGCCTATAATATACTGCTAAAGGTTTACGGCAGGCAGTATTGGTGGCCTGCCGAAAGCCCATTTGAGGTGATTGTTGGCGCCATTCTTACGCAGAATACCAGCTGGAGTAATGTGGAAAAGGCTATAAAGGGCCTAAGGCAAAAAGGGCTACTGTCGCCTAATGGATTAAAAAAGGCGGGGCTAAAAACAATAGCATCGGCCATCCGCCCATGCGGATATTATAATATCAAGGCGATAAGGCTTAAATGTTTTATAGATTTTCTTTTCAAAGGATATAAAGGCCGGGTCAAAAATATGGCGCCCCAGGACACGTCTTTATTGCGCGAGAGGCTTCTTGAAATAAAAGGCATAGGGCCGGAGACCTGTGATTCTATCCTGCTCTACGCGCTTGATAAGCCTGTCTTTGTGGTTGACGCATACACAAGAAGAATAGCCAAGTGTATAGGCCTTGCCCGGGATGACCATGATTATGATTCTATAAGCGGCATGTTTATGGATAACCTGCCCGGTGATACCGCGCTTTTTAATGAATACCACGCCCTGATAGTCCGCCATGCCAAGGATGTCTGCAGGAGCCGCCCCCTATGCGGGCAATGCGTCCTGCGTAAACTAAGGGTAAAGACCTATGCGAGTTGATATCCGCGATATACAGCTTAACAGCAACGGGCGCGGCGAGATCACGGATATCACGCCAGATGTCAGCGACAGGCTCTCCGAAACCGGCCTTAAAAATGGCATAGTATGCGTCTCGGTAATCGGATCTACAGCGTCTATTACCACAATGGAATACGAGCCGGCGCTTGTTGCCGATATGAAGCGTCTTTTTGAAAAAATCGCGCCTTCAGGCGTTAGCTATGAGCATGATAAAACATGGGGCGACGCCAACGGCTATTCTCATCTAAGGGCGTCGTTGCTTGGACCATCCGTCACGATTCCGTTTAAAGATAAACGGTTATGTCTTGGGACATGGCAGCAGATCGTTTTTATTGATTTTGACAACCGCCCAAGAAAAAGGGACATCAGGCTTCATTTTATTGGACAATAAGGCAGGGTTAATCGCGTGGATAATTTCGGCAGATACTATAAAAAATTGAATAAGGCCCAGGCGGAGGTAGTTGACAAGATAGACGGCCCTTTACTTGTCCTGGCAGGCCCAGGCACGGGAAAGACCGAGCTTTTGTCGGTCAGGACAGCGGGCATTATCAGCAAAAGAGGTGTCCGGCCTGAAAATATCCTTATACTCACGTATACCAATGCCGCGGCAAAGGCGATGAAACAGCGCCTTGTAAAAATACTCGGCCGCGCCGGTTACGATGTTGAGGCGGGCACCTTTCATAGTTTCGCAAACTCCGTGATACTTGAATCCGATGAAGCGCGTGAATACTCGCGGGACAGGATCATGGTATCTGATTTTGAAAACGTCAAGCTCATGGAGTATATATTGGATAATATCGAGGGCATCGACCCTATCAGGCCCTTTAGAAGCGCTTATATGTATAAAAGGTCCATACTCGAGGCCATAAGCGAGATCAAAAAAGAAGGCATAAGCCATGCCGGATTTGAAAAGATAGCCGCGCAAGCCGCGGCGGACGACATTTATCTGTCGGGTAAGGACCTGCCGAGGATACTGGCCCTGGCGAAGGTCTATAAGCTTTATGAGGAATTGAAATCGGGCAGGAACAAGGCCGTCCTCGACGACAGGGGAAGATACGACTATGACGATATGATATTGTTTTCAACGCAGGCGCTCAAAGAAAAACAGGCCTTCAAAAAATCCCTTCAGGAGCAATACCGCTATATCATGGTTGATGAGTTTCAGGATACAAATGGCGCGCAATTAGACCTGTTGATAGAGCTGGCGGGAAGCGGCGATCCCAACCTTTGCTGTGTCGGCGATGACGACCAATCCATATTCCGCTTCCAGGGGGCGAGCCTGGGGAATTTCAAATTGTTAAAAGATATTTACCCGGGTATCGTGACCATATCGCTAAAAGAAAATTACCGCTCGGCCGAAGATATAATAAAGATATCCGAAAGGCTCATTAACGGCCTGCCGGATAATGAAAGGATAGCGTCAAAAAAGCTCGTGCCCAACAGGGATTACAAAGACAGGGTAATAGAGTTTCGCGAATTCTCAACCGAATCGGAGGAGCTTCTTTATGTAATAAGGCGTGTTGAAGAACTCAAGGACGCTATCTTGGCCTCGCCCGATATCAGCAAGGAGGATAAATCGGCCCCTTACAATAATATAGCTGTCCTTGTGAGAAAAAGGTCCGATATATTAAAGCTTGTTGACGCCTTCCTGACCTCGGGCATACCCTACGCCACAGACGGCAAGGAGGACATAAGCGGCGAGAAAAGGGTTCGGCAGATGATTGACATCATAAAGCTTGCCGATACTTCCAGCATAGAGACACTTACTGAAAAAGACACGCTTTTATACAGTGTCCTGACAAGCGATTATACGCGGATACCGCTCTCCGACGTGCTATTAATAATCAACCGTGTCAAAAGGGCGCGGGCCGACAGACAGGATACCAGGCCGAGGACAGAGGTAACTTTTTTCAGGGAATTCATGGATATCTTTGACGCCGTGGATATTAACGCGGGGTTTGATGACAGCAAAGAAGCCGGTTTAAAGACTGTCAAAAAATACAAATTCAAAAACCCGCTTTCTTTACAGCGGACGGCATGGGCCATTAAAAGGTTTATTCGTAATGCCAACTCACTGCCCGCTCACACCGCGCTTTTACAGTATATAGAAGACATAGGGCTGTTGGGGTTTGTCTTAAAATCATACATAGACGACCGGATACTTCGTGTGCGTGACCTGCGCGCGCTGGGTTCTTTTGTTAACCTTGTTCGGGATAATGACGTCAACAGGCCGGCTGCCAGGTTGAACGACCTTGTAGATATGCTAAATACCCTTAAAGAGCACGGCATGCCGTTGCAGGGCAGGCTTGTGTCAATGAGCCAAAACGGCGTGCGTATATTTACGGCCCACGGTTCCAAAGGGCTTGAATTCTATTCCGTGTTAATTCCGTTTTGCGTTCAGGACAGGAGCTGGCCGGCAAAACATAAGGCCCCGATGATACCGCTTCCCGCTGAAATTTACAGGACGCGCGAAAGGGCGCATGACAAGGCAAAAAAAAGAGAGCTTTCCGCCTATGACGAGACAAGGCTTTTTTATGTAGCGTCAACGCGCGCTAAATCGCACCTTATCTACACGGCCAGCCCCGCTGAAGGCGATATAAGCAGTGCCTATCTTCAGCTCATGGGCCTTGACAAGGATGATACCGGGCGGCAGGCGGATGAAGAGCTGATAATAAAAAAAAGCCTTTTCATCTCGGAAAAAAATGACCCGTTTATCGGCACGGAGGATATCCTTTCCGACCTGATTTCAGGACTCACGCTCAACCCCACGAGCCTAAACAATTACATAAATTGTAAACGCAGGTTTTTGTATAACGATGTCCTGCGTCTTCCTTCCAAGAAAAAGCTAAGTTTGGTATTCGGAAACTGCGTCCACAAGGGGCTTGAAGAGGCGTATGATTCCTTTAGAAAAAAGAAGAGGTTCCCGCATTACGATTTTTTTAAACAGGCTTTTTTTAAGGAACTTGAATTCCAGGGGCCTGAAGAGGCCATAAGGCTAAGATGCGCTGAACACGTGGATTCATTACGGGACTGGTATGAAAAGGAATCGCTGAATCCTGTAATGCCGCTGGGTCTTGAAAATAAGCTGTCAATATTATTGGATGATGAGCTCGTATTCACCGGCAAATATGACAAGACCGAAGCAATGGATAATAAGGGCGCGCTTGTCAGGGTGGTTGACTACAAGACAGGCAAACCTGACGATCATGTGAAAAAACTGTTATCCGGCACAAAAGACCTCTCAAGCCCTGAATGTGAGGGCTATTTAAGACAACTTGTGGCGTATAAACTGCTTTACGATAATGACAAGTCATCCGGCGGGACAAAAAAGGTCGCCGAAGGGATGCTTGTGTTTGTTGAGCCGGCGAGAAATTCAACTAAAAAGTATGGGCTTAAAAGCGGTGAGCCTGTCCGGATATCCATACAGATAACGGAAGATATGGTGTCGGAACTTGAATGTGTTATTAGTAACTGCTGGAAGTCGATAAGGCAGTTATGCTTTGACAAACTGCCTGAATATGATAAATCAAAAGAAAAATGCGGAAATTGCGACTATAAATATATCTGCTGGCCCAATCCCCCAACTTCTTAAAGCCTTTTAACCCCTGTCATTCAAGCGATGGGTCAAATACTCGCTACCGTCTGGTAAACAAGACCGGGGGGACACTGTCCTTCTTAGCTTGGGGACACTGTGCCTCACAACTTTCAAAACGTCTGTCGACTTGAGATGTCGGCTTGATGTCGACTTGAGATGTCGGCTTGAGATGTCGGCTGGTGGTCGGCTTTTTCAGATTTCAGCTTTCATGGGAATAGCTTGTGTTTTCAACCTGATTGTGGTAAAATTATGACAATTTAGGCTACATTGCTTTCTGACAGAGTTTCTTAAAAAAGGAGGGGATATGATCTTCGGTCTGTTTAAGAAAAAAGCGGTGAAAGCAAAGACGGATGTCAAGGAGTCACACGGTAAACTCATCGGAGAGATAACCCACTATTTCGCGCATTGCAAGGCCGGGGTAATAAAGCTCAAGGCGCCCCTCGCACCGGGCGATACCATCGAGATAAAAGGGCACACCACAGGCTTTAAACAGAAGATCGCCTCCCTTCAGATCAATAATAAACCTGTTACATCGGCCGCCACGGGCGATGAGGCGGGTTTTTTGGCGAAAAAGAGGGTTCGTTCAGGCGACAGAGTCTATAAGATATAGATGTATTTACATATTGCGGAGCAAATGTTATGTCAAAATACAGGGCCGGTTTTGCCGCTATTATCGGAAAGCCGAATTCTGGAAAATCTACCCTTATAAATGCCCTTGTCAACAAGAAGATAGCCATTGTCTCCGATAGGCCAGAGACAACAAGGGACACCATACGGGGCATTGTGACGGAGAAGGCCTCTCAAATCGTGTTTGTGGACACGCCGGGCATACACAGGCCGCATCTTTTGCTCGGCAAACTGATGATGAACAAGGCGTCCAATTCCATGCTTGATGCCGATATCATCATCTTTGTAGTTGACGCGTCATCCAGGCTTTCCGAGGCCGACAATATTATAATTGACAGGATACGCGAGTCTGCCAAGCCTGCGGTTGTCGCCATAAACAAGATCGACGCCGTAAGCAAGTCAAGGATATTACCTATAATAGGCGAGTTGAAAGACAGATACCCGTTTAAGGAGTTTATCCCTATATCCGCCTCGACCCATGAAAACCTGCCCTTACTGCAAAAGACCATTGCCGGTATGCTTCCAGCCGGTGATAAACTTTATGATGATAATGATATAACGGACAAAGGCGATATCTTTATTGCCTCGGAGATAATCAGAGAAAAGGCCATATGCCTTACCAGAGAAGAGGTGCCTCACTCGCTGGCTGTGGCGGTTGAGGGTTTTGAGATACGGCCCGATACCGGCATACTTGATATTGAGGCGATTATCTATGTTGAACGCGATTCGCAAAGGGGCATACTAATAGGGCAAAAAGGCTCAATGATAAAACAGATATCAACCCTTAGCAGAAAAGAGCTTGAAGAGCGGTTCGGCAGGAAGATTTTTTTGCGGGTAACCGTCAATGTCCTGGATGAATGGCGCAAGAGCGAAATTGCCTTGAAAAAACTGGGTATAAACTGACGTGAAAAAAGCGGATATATATTCATTGCTGATAGTGCCGGAGACAGCGCAATATCTGCTGACACTTGAAGAGGTGACGGGTACAAGGCTTATACCTATATGGATAGGGCCTGCCGAAGGCATGGCCGTTTCGGCGGCCCTGCGAAAAGAGTATTTCCCGAGGCCTCTAACTCATGACCTCATCAGCAACATGATTACAGTGATAGGCGCCGCGCTCGAGAGGGTTACCATAACAGACCTCATTGACGGTACTTTTTATTCCAAGATGACGATAAGGCAGGGGGAAAGAGGATATACCGTCGATGCCAGGCCGAGCGACGCTATTGCCATCGCCTTGCGCGCCGGGGCGCCGGTCTATATCGATGATAAGGTCTTTAAAAAATGCCCCGTTATCAACAAGCCTATCTCAACTAATGAGGTAGAGGCGTTTAAAAAACGTCTTAAGACCATAAGACCTGAAGATTTTTTCCGGGAGAAAAGCAAGAATGGACGAATGGATTAAAAAGGCAAAGTCATATTCATCCGCGAAACGTCTCCTGATACTATGTTCTATCGCTGTTAACGCGGGATTTTTTTTCGCTATTATTCGAACAGGCGGCTCAATCCGCCTGGAACATGTATGCGGCCGCGCCTGCGCGGGCCCTTATTTGCCGGCTATACTCTTCGCGGCTGTTACCGGAGGCCTGCTTATGGCAGCCTCCTGGCCTTTTACCTGCCTGATTTCTTACGGTATTGAGCGTCAATATGGGCTGTCAAGGCAAGGTTTCTTATCGTGGACAGCCGATTATCTCAAGCAAAACGCGCTAAGCGGGGCGTTGTTCATGGTAATGTTTGGCGTGTTCTTTTTCCTGCTTATGAATTTTCCTAAGCTCTGGTGGCTTTACACGGGGATTTTTTTATTTTTAATCAATATCGTCCTTGCCCGCGTCTTTCCTATGCTTGTTATACCGTTATTTTATAAACTTACAAAAATATCGGATCCGGAGCTAAAAAATAAGCTCGCTACACTTGCCCGGAAGGCAGGCATAAAAATCCTTGATATCTATATTATTGCCTTCGGCAAAAAAACATCCAAGGCAAATGCCGCCGTATGCGGAATAGGCTCCACAAAGAGGATACTGCTCTCGGACACATTGCTGGAAAAATGCCCCGCTGATGAGGTTGAGATCACCTTGGCGCATGAGATGGCCCATCACAAATTCAAACACTTCTGGAAGCTTAGCCTAACAGGTCTTGTCCTGACACTGATATCGCTGATGTTAATTGATATTATGCTTAACACGCTTATTTTGTCGGGCGTGATACCTTATAAACACAGCCTGCAGGCCCTGCCGTATATAGCGCTGTTGATGATCTCTTTTAACTTCATGTTCATGCCCGTCCAAAATTTTGTCTCAAGGACCTATGAGGCCCAGGCTGACAGGGGCGCCATCGAGTTTACAGGCAACCCGCGGGCACTTCTTAAACTCATGGAGAGACTTTCAGCGCAAAACCTCTCGGACCCCTCTCCCGGCCCGCTCGAGAAAATATTTTTTTACAATCACCCACCGGCCGCCGAACGTATCGCTATAGCTAAAAATCACGAGGCAATATAATTTTTGTTGCCTATGGATTTTTTTTATGCTAATATAAATAAAAACAGGAGGGAAGCGTGATGAAAAAAATGGCAATATACGCGTTAACAATATGTTTCGTGTTAAGCGTAATGTTTGCGCCTGCAACGGCGCAGACAGATGACAAGGACAAGATAGAGACCGTTCATAATAATGCCTTGCTTGGTTGGACAGAGATACCAAAAGCCGTGTCAGCGGTAACCAAGGATTCAGATAACCCGTTCCTCGGGCTCACAATAGGCCTGTGGAAAGGCGTGATAAATGCTTTTGCCAGGACTGTATCAGGCGTAGGGGATGCCGTCACGCTTCATAATCCTGAATACAAGTCAGTTATTAAACCTTCTATGGTAGAGATACCGGACACAAAGGTAAAGAAATAATTTTATACATATATCCGTAAGCTATGAAAAAGGGTTGTCTCGTGACAACCCTTTTTCATGGGATTATTCCTTTTTATGATTTTAAACGGCCGGCCGGTAATATTATGCGTGAAAAACCATTTGTTTCGATAATTATCCCTATAAAAAACTTTGAAAGAACGGTAGAGAAAACCTTTCAATACCTGCTTAAGATAAATTATCCTCACGGCCTGTGGGAGATAATCATCGCTGACGGCGGTTCCACAGACGCCACCCTTGATATCGTCAATAGCTGGCAGACAAAATATCCTTTCATAAAAATAGTCAATGTCCCGGGTTCCCTGACAGCCGGGATGTCCAGAAACGAAGCGCTCAAATATGCCACCGGGGAATATATATTCTTTACTGACGGAGACTGCGCCCCATGCGTCGAATGGATAAATATCATGTTAAGCAAGTTTGAAAAAGACCCCGGGATAGGCGCGGTGGGCGGTGAAATATACACGCTGAAGGTTGACAAAGACAACCTGACAGAGGCATATTGCGAACATTTTAAATTCAACATGGTATCGCCGCGTTACGGGTTTATAAGCGAGGGGTATTTCCCGCCTCTTACTGACAAGAGCCCGACACAGATAGCCGGGCACAGGGCGTATTTCTTTGTAACCGCCAATGTGGCATACAGGAGAAAGGCCTTAGACAGCGCGGGCGGCGCGTTCTGGCCGCACCCGACAGGCGAGGATATAGACATGTCGCTTCAGATAGAACAAAAAGGCTGGAGGCTTTATTTCGCCCCGGAGGCCAAGGTAGAACATATGCACAGGTCGGACTTTAACGCCTTAAGAAAGGTCTGGTATACTTATGCCATGGCCCATCCGGCGCTCATTGATAAGCACAGCTGTCAAAAATTTGAACTTATATTCCAGCTTATAGGCCGTTATCCGAGAACGCCGTTATTCCGCTTGCCGTTTTTTATAAAGGGCTATATTTATATAGGCAGCTTTCACATGATGCATATTGCCTCGGCGGCATTTATTCTCGGGCTTGCCGCGGTGGCCGCCAACCCCGGAAACAACGGCCTAATCATATTTACCTCTGCCATGGCCATCCTGGCATTATGGTCGGCGTATAGATTCTTCTATTGGTGTTTTTTCATGAAACCGGGAAAATATTTCTTTGAATGGGCGAGGATGAGGTACCTGACAAACCTTAGCTTTATCACGGGCGCGCTTAAGAATTTCAGGAAATACAAGGTATTATGCGTTGAACCGAGTTTTTAATCTTCAGCGGTCTTTTCAGATGAGCGGGTAAAAAAGGAAAAATAGATTAATGAGAGTAAACACCAAAGATTTTTTAAACAAGGCATGCCTGACAGCCAGACAGGCGGGTACCGTCCTTCTTGAAGGCCTTGGGAAGAAACATGCTATCAAGTATAAAGCAAGGAAGAATCTCGTGACCGAGATGGATAAAAAAAGCGAGGGCCTTATCATCAAATCCCTGCGCCGGGATTTTCCCTCGCATAGCATACTCTCCGAAGAGATAGGACTTTTGGGCAGATCCCAATCCGAATACAAGTGGGTAATAGACCCCCTTGACGGTACTACCAATTATGCCCATGCCTTCCATTTTTTTGCCGTATCTATAGCGCTTATGAAAAATGACGAGATGTTCGCGGGCGTTGTATACGACCCCGTAAGAGACGAGATGTTCCGCGCCTTAAAGGGCATGGGGGCATACCTGAACAATAAAAGGATACGCGTATCCTCTATCAATACAATAAAAGAATCCCTGCTTTCAACGGGCTTTCCGTATAAGCTCGGGAAAGAAATGCGCGATAATATCGGGTATTTCAAATCCTTTATGCTCAAGGCCCAGGCCATAAGAAGGCCGGGCTCGGCGTCCTTGGATCTGTGCTATGTCGCCTCCGGAAGGTTCGACGGTTTTTGGGAGATGGAGCTGAACCCGTGGGATACCGCCGCGGGGGCGCTTATAGTCCAGGAGGCCGCGGGCACGGTAACGGATTTTAAAGGCGGGTGTTTTAACCCGTTTATGAAACGCGTCCTTGCCTCAAACTCCATCATACATGCGCAAATGCTTGCTGTCCTGCGCGGGGGTAAATAGTATGAAGATATTAGGCCTGTCAGCGTCTCCCCGCGTAAATGGCAATTCGCGCGCATTGCTTGACAGCGCCCTCGCGGGTGTGCGCGCGGCGGGCGCTGAAACCGAAATGATATCCCTCTCCCGGCTTAACATAAAACCCTGCGCCGGCGAAGATGCCTGCTTTAAAGACGGCAAATGCCGTATAAAAGACGATATGGCCCTGCTTATCCAAAAGATCGATTCCTGCGACGGGGTCATCATAGCCTGTCCCGTTTATTTCGGCTCGGTAACGGCGCAGCTTAAAGCGGCAATAGACAGATGCCAGCAATTATGGGTTAAAAAATACAGATTGGGCAAAAAAACCAGCCCGGTCAAACGAGGCGGCTTTATTTGTGTCAGCAAATATAAGAACAGGGATTTTTTTAGGAATTCAAAAGAGATAATTGAGATATTTTTCAGGGTATTGGATACCGGCCTTGTTAAGGCGCTTTGGCTGTCCGGGCTTGAGGATAAGGGCGCGGCAAAAACAAACAAGGCCTGCCTTGAGAAGGCGTATAGGCTTGGCGGGGAGATAGCAAATTTAAAGTAATATAAATGAAAGGCGCGTATCGCCGGAATATGACTAAGCCCGGGTGTAGAATATCAAACACTTCGTTCGCTGCGGTTTTTTTTGCCGTGATTACGCTACTCTGCCTGCCGGGGTGCGCGGGTTACAGTACGCCGGCTCCGCTGAACGCTCAATGGGCGCCTACCCGCAAGCAGTCTAAGACCCCGGCGCCTGATAAGACATGGCAGGGTATAAGGGCGAGGGCGCCTGAAGGCAATGAGCCTCTTTCACTTGCCAAACTCCTTGATACAGCATTCTGCAACAGCCCTATAACCTCAAAATCATGGAATGATATTAAATCCAAAAAGGCCGCGCTCGGACAGGCAAGAAGCACTCTATTGCCGCAAGTATCTGTAACCGGCCGCGGCCAAAGGGAAAAATCTGTCCCTAATACGGTATCAGGCGAGGCAAACCAATTAAAATACGGGCCTTCCGGCAAGGCAGAGCTTCTGCTTTTTGACTTTGGCGGCAGGAATGCCTCTATTGAGGCCGCGTATCAGGATATGCTTTCCGCGGGCTACACCTTTAATCAATCTCTGCAGGACATTATCCTTAATGTTCAAAAGGCGTATTATGAGCTTTTTAGCGCCTATTCGGTTGTCCAGTCAGCGAAGGCAGACCTTGCCGATACCGGTAAAGGCCTGGAGGCGGCGGATTTGAAATACCGGTCAGGCATTGTCTCCAAGCTTGACAAACTGCAGGCGGAATCAAGCTATAATAGGTCACTTTATGAATTGGAGGATGCCAATGGCCGCCTTAAGCAGGCCAAGGCCCAGCTTGCCATAACCGTAGGTTTTAGCGCGGACACGGACATCAATATTGTCATGCCGCAGCGGGAGGTGCCTTTTCAAATGCGGGAATCCGATATCAGAGAAATGATAGATGAGGCTTTATCCTGCCGGCCGGACATTGCCTCGGCAAGAGCGGCGGCGGATGAAAAAAAAGCAAAGATACGGCAGGCAAACTCGGCATTGTGGCCTGTAATCAATATCGGCGGCACCTATGGGCATGATTGGTATAAATATTATAATGAAAAACAGGCGCGCGATAATGCATATGACTATGGCGGGTATTTGAGCGTGGATTGGGATATCTTTGACGGTTTTTATAATCTGAACAAGAAGCTTCAGGCTGAAGCGGAATTTAACGCGGCGCTTGACACCCTGATACAGCTTGAGCTTGAGGCAAGCGCCGATGTCTGGAAAAATTACTTCGATTACAATACGGCGGTTAAGAAACTTGGATACAGCAAGGCATATCTTGAAAGCTCTACAGCGTCTCATGAACTTGCCCTTGAGGGGTATTCGCAGGGCCTTAGGGACATGCTTGACCTTTTGCAGGCGCAGGGCGATGTGTCAAACGCCAGGGCAAAACATGTTGATTCGCAAAGGCAGGTATTTGTGGCGGCTGTCGAATTAGCGCACGCTACGGGTTCTTTAAAAACCGGGACATCTCCGGAGAAAGAGGGCCAATGATACGATTCGATTACAAAAATCCGGATACTTATAAGAAACTCATCGGCGATAAAGGATTCCAAAAACGGCTTATCGCCTTAGCGCTTGTTTTGGCCATTTTTTTTATTATAAAGGGCATCGTCTTCCAGCCAAGGCCTGCCCCCGCCCCGAAAAGGCCGGTCCAGACAGGACTTGTCATTCAAAAAGACGTACCTGTTTACGTGGAATCATTCGCGACGCTTTCGCCTCTATTGGACGTTGATATCAGGTCGCAGGTAACGGGTAAGATAAAAGAGATGCATTTTCAAAACGGCGACTATGTAAAGCAGGGTGATGAGCTATTTACGATAGACCCAAGCGAATATGAGGCGCAGTTGGCTAAGGTTAGGGCCTGCCTTGAACAAAGCGAGGCTGACCTTAAGCTTAAGACAGACACGCTTGAACGGAACAAAAAGTTATTGGAAAAAGACCTCATATCAAAACAAGGCTTTGAGGCCCTGCAGACACAAGCGCTTTCGGCCAGGGGCCAGGTTGACCTTGATAAGGCGTCTTTGGAGCTGGCGGCAATCAATCTCGGCTATTGCCATATCGTTTCGCCTATTAACGGTGTAACGGCTAAGAACCAGCTTGACCCGGGCAATATAGTGACAGCCGACAATGGCCCTGTACTGGTCAATATTAAGGATATAGACAGGCTCTACGCGGATTTTACCCTGCCCGAAAGGGACCTTCTTAGGGTAAGAGAATCCATGACGCGGAGTGCCTTAAAGGTTGAGATCATGCCGGAGGCCGGTGACAGCACCTTTGCCGGCGAGCTGGTCTTCATAAATAACACGGTTGACAATGCGACAGGGACAATATATGCCCGCGCATTAGTTGACAACAAAGAGCGCCGGCTATGGCCGGGGCAGTTTACGACTATCAGGCTAATACTAAGTGTTTCCAAAGCCGCGGTGCTCGCGCCTTCTTCGGCTGTAAAGATAGGCCAAAAAGGCCATTATCTTTTCGTCTTTGATGATTCGAACAAGGCTGACCTGCGTCTTGTAAAGACAGGTTTAAGACAGGGCGACTATATCGTTATTGAAGAAGGCGTCAATTCCGGGGAAAAGGTCATAGTATCAGGGACATTGGGGCTTTACCCGGGAGCGCCTGTAATAGATCTGACCGAGACCGTCAAGGACGAAGGAGAAAAAGGCAGAGAATGATATTCTCCGAGGTTTTCATAAGAAGGCCTATAATGACAGTGCTTGTAATGATAACGGCTGTTATCTTCGGCATTGTGGCATATACCAGTCTTCCTGTAAGCGATCTTCCTGAAGTGGAATACCCTGTAATTACCATTAGCGTGGTATATCCCGGCGCAAGCCCCGTAATGATGGCATCCACAGTGGCAAAGCCGATTGAAAATGAATGTATGCAGATACAGGGGCTTCAAACCATCATATCAAATAATACCGAGAGTGAATCTCAAGTAACCCTGACATTCGGCTTGAACGTGGATGTGGACCTCGCCGCGCCCGATGTCCAGGCGGCCATATCAAGGGCGATGTCTAATTTGCCCGATGACCTGCCCCAGCCGCCCACATACCAAAAAACAAACCCCTCGGATAAACCTATTATACATATTGTCGTAAGTTCCGATACCCTCACGAGAGGACAGCTTTATGACTACGGCAATACGGCAATAGGACAGAGATTGAGCATGGTTGAAGGCGTCTCAAGGGTTGACGTATGGGGCGCCCAGACGGCCGTTCGCGTGCAGGTTGACCCTCAAAAATTGGCGGCAATGGATATAGGCATAGACGACGTGGCAAAGGCCATAAAAACAGGCACTGTGATAATACCCGCGGGAAGCCTCGACGGGGCCTTTCGCACATTCTCAATAGAGCCCCAGGCCCAGCTGATGAACGCCGAGGACTACAAGGGGCTTATAATAACATACAGGGGTAATGCCCCGGTATACCTAAAAGATATTGCCAAATGTTCCGATAGCTCCAGAAATGACGTCGTCAGGGTAATTACATACAATCAAGACCAGGGCTGGAAGGATACCAATGTGTATCTGGCCGTCACTAAGGAATCGGGCGCGAATACGGTCGCGCTGTCAAAAAGGATAACGGATACTCTCGAGGAATTAAAAAAGGAGATGCCCGGCGCGGTAACAATAGATGTTTTATATGACCAGTCCGATTCCATCGTTGAATCTGTTAAGGACGTCAAAGATACCATAGTAATAGCTATTATTCTGGTTGTATTGATCATATTTCTTTTTCTGGGCAGGCTCTCGGATACGGTAATACCGAGTATTACCCTGCCTATCGCGATTGTCGGCACATTTGCCGTGATGTATGCCGCGGGCTTCAGCCTGAATAACCTTTCGCTGATGGGGCTTACCCTGTCGGTGGGTTTTTTGGTTGATGATGCCATCGTCGTCCTTGAAAATACCATAAGACATGTGGAGGCGGGCGAAAAACCCCTGAAGGCGGCCATAAAAAGCATGGGCGAGATCACAGGCACCGTTATTTCAACAAGCATAGCCCTTATTATAGTTTTTGTGCCGCTTGTCTTCATGAGCGGTATCGTGGGCAGACTGTTCAGGGAATTATCCCTTACGGTAGTAGCGGCCATAGTGTGCTCTACAATAGCGGCCCTTACGTTAACTCCTATGATGTGTGCGCGCATGCTCAAGGAAAAACGGGGGACAAAAGGCGGGGCAGAAAAGAAGACATGGCTTCAGGAGGCATCGGATAAGATAGAAAAACGCATAAAGAATTCCTATGCCGGAGCATTAAAATATGTTCTTGAGCACAGGCATATCGCTCTTATCATCTGGATAATATGCATTATCGGCACATTATGGTTTATCCGGATACTGCCAAAGACCTTTATCCCGGAAGGCGACAGCGGCGCTATTATCGGTTTTATGCAGGCGCCCTTAGGCATATCGTCGGAAAAGATGTCGGAATTTCAGGACAAGGTAAATGCCGTGCTCCAATCCAACAAAAACATAGATAAAGCTGTCACCGTAACAGGTCTTCAAACGGGTGCCGACCAGTCAACCGGTATTTTTTACGCCATACTCAAGCCCCACGGGTCAAAGGGCAGACAACCTATAGCGAAGGTTGTTGAGGAATTAATGTCCCGGTTATACATGATCAGCGACGGCCTCGTCTTTACCATGGCTATGCCGGCCCTTGTTATAAGCACCGGCGGAGAAAGCACCGCCACAGGCTCAAAATATTCATATGTCATGAGCGGCCAGGACAGGGAAAAACTCTATGAAGCGGCAAACCTCCTTGAACAAAAAATGAGGGCCATGCCGGGCTTGACAGGCATACAGAACAGCGTAAAGCTTGATATGCCGCAGTTAGACATTATATTATTAAGGCAGAGGGCGTCAACTCTCGGTATTACCGCCGAGGATATCGTGTCATCGCTTAGCCTTGCTTATGCGCAGGGCAAGGTAACGCTTTTTAAAAATGACATAGACCAATACTGGGTCATCATTGAGCTCGACAAGGGCTATCA
>Ga0265297_10002641_pt1 | contig 35508 bp, 32 predicted proteins | sample Munlanlwell13791_FD_192502 | JGI IMG/M metagenome (GOLD analysis project Ga0265297, IMG submission 192502) | Leachate microbial communities from a municipal landfill in Southern Ontario, Canada - Leachate well 137-91 | ecosystem: Engineered > Solid waste > Landfill > Unclassified | place... | reverse complement strand
AAAATTAGTTCCAGTATGCTCAACATCTGTTCCTGCGTTGCTTCCATCCTTTATCTCTGTTTTTTTACAAAGATACCTCTTTCACGAATCTTTCCCCACCTGGTTTTTCATTTGATCCCTTCTGAGTCTTACAATCATTGCCGGAGAGGGATTTACGCTCAGGCTCTGCAGGATTTCCTCAAGAATGTCTCTTACCCATTCTACCCGGTATTGCAATATGAACAGGCACTCAATGGCCCATATCTGGACCGCTACCCTCACTTTTTTATTAATAATCCAATCAATGCAGGATGTTGCTATCGCTTCGTAATCGGTTTGATCAGTCTGGTATCTCCCTTTACTGAGAATGTCCGCCATTATTTTTGTGAAATGTCTCTTTACACTTTCATTAGAAACAAATGGAAAAATCTTGAAAAATCGATTGTAATATGGTGCAAATTCTTTAATTTCCGAGAAATAGATACATTCCATAACATACGCTGCCCTGAATTCTACTTTTCTAAGTTCTTCCTTGCTGATGGAGATTAAGTAGTTTGTATTGCGGAATGTTTCATTACACTCTCTCTTTGAACCGCAAAAAAGGATAGCATCTTCCAATAACTCAAAAAGTGCCCGCGTCGACTCACTACGGATTATAATGTTTGCAGTCTGTTCTGCAAACCGCTCGTAAAAATTCTCCGTCAGCAGCGATATGATCTCCTGTTTTGTCATGCGCAAAATTAATATTTTTTGTGGTACGGATTTTTGCATCTTTCACATGTTTTGTGCTTTACATTTTATAGAAAATACTTCAAATTTATGTGTCATTAAATCAGTTGAATGCAAAAATCTGTGCCACAAAAAATTGCTCAAAACAAGAATAACCCATAAATTTATCTGCTGATTAAAATCTTGTATACTATGAAAGCAGATAAAAAGGAGATAGTGGCGGATGCAAACCTCGTTGCAATGTGCGGACTGTATTGCGGTTCATGTAGATCGTACCTTGGAGGAAAGTGCCCTGGCTGTAAGGACAATGAAAAGGCTACCTGGTGTAAGATCAGAAAATGTTGCAACGAAAAGGGCATAGTTACCTGTGCTGAATGTGCTGATGTAGAAATAAGAAATTGTAAGAATTATACGAACATTATTTCAAAAACTTTCTCATTACTATTTAACTCTGACAGAGAAAAGTGTTTAAAGAGAATAAGAGAAGTTGGATATCTTGAATACGCATCCGAGATGTCTGCAAAAAGAATACAAACTTTAAAAAGAGGATAGAATACAGAATGCACGGGAAACTTCGCATAGCAATCATTGATGAGAACACCGTCACTTGCATCGGGCTCAGGTCCCTGTTGAGCGAGGTGGTTCCTTTTGCTGAACTATGTATATATGGAAGTTTTGATGAGTTTATGAAGGATAATCCTGAAGATTGTTTTCATTATTTTATCTCATCTTCGGTTCTGTTTCTCAACAACAGTTACTTTGTCCCCAGGGAAAAGAAGACAATAGTGATGGCATCAGGGGGCGATACAAACAATATTACGAGAAGTTTCAGAATACTTGACTTGTCGCAACCGGAAGAAGAGCTTGTAAAGTCAATACTGAGCATCCATCAGGGGGCACATCATCACGGCTACCATACTCCAGACGCTCCCGTACAAACAGAAACACCACGGTTGCTCTCTTTAAGAGAGTCCGAGGTGCTTCAACTTGTCGTAAAAGGCCTTATAAATAAGGAAATTGCTGACCGGCTACATATAAGTGTGACTACAGTAATTACACACAGAAGAAATATAACCGAAAAACTTGGCATCAAGTCCGTATCCGGCCTTACTATCTATGCCGTAACCCACGGATATGTGGACATTGAAAAGTTATAGCAGTAGTGTCCCGCTATAAGTCAGAGGATAACTGCCACACATCATCGAGAGATTCAATGTTCCATTCTTAATCTCCCCTGTGAGATTTGTTATTGTATATGCAGGGAACTCACCTCCCATTGCAATTGGAATTATGTTGTTTCCTGAAAGTGTAATCTTCTCACTTGTACTTGTGTACAACACATTCTGTATCTTCATGTCAAGTTTCACAGGCATTTTGGACGAGAATGAAACCTGAAGCATATCTATTGTCACATAACCGTCAGTTGCAGCAGGTGTGAGTTTAACCAGTACATTGCTGCTGGTATAATTTGTGCCGTCAAGCTGATCAACGGCAAGTTGTCCCGAGTAGGTCCCGTCTTCGGTTAATTTCAACGGTTTATCCTCTTTTTCACAACTGGCAGCAAAAAACGATGTGACTAAAAGAGCAAGAAATAACGATTTGTTTTTTAAGAAAAATAGATTCTTCATAATATTTATTTAAAAATTTGTTTTCAGTGAAATGCCGAATTGCATTGGCTTTCCTTTTTGCAGAAAGGAGTTTCCCATCGAGAGAAAATAAAATGTATTGTAGTCTGAGGAGGTGAGGTTCTTTCCCCATGCCTCCAGAGAAACACCTCCTTTGTGTATTGATAGGGATCCGTTCAACATAGAGTAGAAAGGCTGATCAAGTGAGTTTGATTCATTCCAGTATATCTTCCCGAATCCTTTTACATCTATGTGCAGCAAAATTTTGTCAAAGAAACGAGAACCTCTTTTTGCTATAACTGTATAGTCAGATCCGGCAGAAAGTGTGTGTTGTGGTACATACGGCACGTATTTGCCGGAAAAGTCACTATGTCCGTTATCATATTTTAAGAAGCGAGCATTTGTGTATCCATACTCTCCGGATAAACGCAGATTGCCCTTTTTATATGAAATGACCACTTCTGTCCCATAACTCCTTGTTTTACCTGCATTCGTCATCATTCTCCCGGTACTGCTTCCTGACGGAAAAACAGTAAGTTGCTGATCGTTGCAGAGTATATCAAAAAAAGTCAGTTCAAGGTTGAGATTCCCCGGATTATAGCTTGCCCCGGCTTCCATATTCCAGCAATACTCAGGCTTGTAGGTTATCACATCCGCCACACTGTACAGTGAGTACGAAGAGTTTGAGAGATGAACTCCAAGGTCATCCATCATATCCAGCATCATCTGATTTTGCAGGATATCCGAGAACAGTTGGGTGTTGTATCCCCCGGCCTTATAGCCTCTTGAAACCGAAGCAAAAAATCGCTTTTGTCCTGAAGTGTATGAAGCTGCTGCTCTTGGTAAAATTTCCAAGTAGTTGAGCCGTTCGTTGCCCTTTATGATTGTCTTGACCTCCCTGTATTTAGACATTGTCATCGTAAAGAGATAATGAATTGCAGCGTTACTGTCGTATTCAAGCCCTGACCCTTCATAATCCAGTCTTGCTCCGGCCTCAAACAGCCACTTACCTCTCTTGAGATATGACTGATGATATAATGCGGCACCATATATAGCGGTTTTGAAAAGAGAGCCGATAACGAAGCTGTTCTCTTCAATCTTTATCTCCTCTCCCGGAAAGACACTGCTCAATCCCTTATTTGCCCCTGCAAGTATTAATCTGTCAATACCATCTCTCTTGAATGTCACCGGAGCATCCATTTTTAGATATTTAAAGAATCCGGATACCCCGCTAAGCCATCTCCATTCTCTGTTTCCATCCTTGGGTTTAATCACAAAATCCTGCGATAAAGCGTGTTCGTTCTGACTTTGTTTTAATGTGAAGTATGAGTCAGGAGTGAAATCCTGATCCATGTTCATGCAGTCGTCGGTGTATTGGTATGATGTAACACCTGTCAGAACATGTTTATCTAACAGGCGTTTGTATGAAAATCCCTCACTTATTGTAAACCTTGAATAACCACTTAAGTCATTATAATTTGAATTTTGCACCTCTCCCGTCAAGGTGTCAACTTTCCCGTAAGGAAATCCGCCCTGGTCAACCCATGATATGCTGAAGCTGTTGTCAAAGCTTAAATTATCCGATTTTACCCATTGTCCACGGATACGTATTCCGGCCCCTTTGTACCAATCAGATTTGTCTCCGGAATAATCATTTTTATAAAAACCGTCGGAACTCCTGTAATATCCGCTTAAAGAGACTCCGGCCCGCCCGTTTATTCTTCTGTAATGAGAAGCCTGGGCTGTAAATGTGTTTCCGTTTCCATATCCGACAGAAGCACGTGTACCCTGATAGACCAATGGAGAGATAGTAGTTATGTTTATGACTCCGCCAATAGTATTTCTTCCGAATAGGGTACTCTGCGGGCCTCTAAGAACATCTACGGAACGTATATCATAAAAGTCAAAATCAAAATTATTTTTATTCAGAAATGATACACCGTCAACATACATACCCACCACAGGATTGTCAATTCTGGCTCCAAGTCCCCTGACATAAACCGATGAAGTCATTTTTGACCCGTAATCCGGTATGTAAAAATTGGGAACTGTTGCAGACAGCTCTTTAAGGGCTGTAACACTCTCCGTTTCCAGTCTTTGCATGAAAACTCTGGTTATAGATGCAACCTGCTCATCTACGACTCCACCTTTAAGATATCCGGTAATTATTGCCGGATTAATAACTATTTTCCTCTCTTCAGCCCTTGCCAGGCGTTTCGATGCTCTTCCTGTTGTATCATTACTGGCAAGCTCAACGGCACTCTCAGCTACTGTAGTGTAAAAGTGCAGGTCTGTAGGTGATTTTTGTGCAAGAACGGTGTTAAATAAACTGACACATGTCAGGAGTGTAAGAATAATGGCTCTTATAGGATAATTCATAACGGCCGCAAAGGTATCCCATTCATTTTGAATGTGCATACTCATTTATTATGATTTTATTTTGATTTCAGTGGTAGCGATTTTTGTAATTGCCAGATAGTCAGAATGGTGCAATAGGCGGAAATACAGATTGTTAAGTAGCTGGTTTTATCTGTTTGTCAACCATGTGATTACAAAAATCGGTGCCACTGAAAACAAAATCTTATTTATTATGTTTATAAATAAAATATATCATTATGAAAAAATCAGCAATACTTATATCACTAATGGCTCTGTTCAGTAGCTTTACATCAAAGGCCCAGGAGAAGAAGGCTCCTGCAAAAGAGGATTTTTATGCACTCTCATTCAATACAATAACTGGTGAGAAATTCGATTTTAATCAGCTGAAAGGTAAAAAAGTACTGATTGTAAACACTGCTTCAAAATGTGGATTTACACCTCAGTTCAAGGAGCTTGAAGAGCTCCACAAAAAGTACGGAAATAATCTTGTCTTATTGGGATTTCCTTCTAATGACTTCCTGAATCAGGATCCCGGAACTAATTCCGAGATTCTCTCATTCTGCGAACTGAATTACGGAGTGACTTTCCAGATGATGGAGAAGTCTTCGGTAAAAGGGAAAAATAAAAACTCAGTATATCAATGGCTTACAGAACCTTCAAAAAACGGGTGGTGCAAACAGGAGCCAAGCTGGAATTTCAACAAGTATCTCATAGATGAAAATGGTAACCTTCTGGAGCATTTCGGTTCCAAGGTAAAACCTCTTTCAGAAGAGATAATTTCGTTGTTGTAAAATAATCTTAAAACTCTGATTGGAGAGAACTAATTATTTCAGAGGACTAATTACCGAACATTAATTCGGGAACTTATAAAAAAGTGTTAATTCTTTCTGATTATTAATTCTTGAAAGAGTGGGTGACGAATTTCTCGCCTACTTTTTCCTGGAAAGTCTTTGATACAGGTATATCCATCACACCCTGTGCATCAAGCTCAAGGTAGAGCCCATCCTTTTCCCTGCGCATAACTTTAACACGTCCGAAGTTTACAAGATATGACCTGTGACAGCGACCAACAGAGGTGTCAGAGAGCATTGTCTCCATATTTTTCAGACTGTTTCTCAATAGGTATGTCTTGTTTTTTCCGTTTGAGGTATAATGAATCTCAACATAATTGTTGTCAGACTCAATGTAAAGAAGATCCTGCATCTGTATTGAGAGCATCAGTACTCCCTTCTCATCCTTGAATGCAATACTCTTAAGGGGATTCATGTCCAGCTCCTCGTCATTCTCAATCTTCTCCAGTTTCTTCTGAGTCTCTTTCCATCCCATATATATCCAGAGGGTCACGTAAGGTAAAAGAAGAACCAATGATGTGTTGATTGTAGAGTTCTTGAATGTCTCCATAACATCCACCCCGTGTCTTACACAAATTGTGTAAACAGTATAAAAGAGAGACATGAACAGAATCTCGAGAAGTACCCATATTATATATAAACGGTAGGAGATATCATGCTTCTTACTGTAGAAATACATTATTATCCTACTGATAATCACCACTAACACCCCGGTCAGGATAATGAGACTTGAGTAGACGAAAAACATGAAGTCACTAATCTGGTACCAGTTTTCTGAACTAAACGGCTTGTAGATATTGATAAATATCAAGGCGAACAATGCTGTAAGGGAAACCAGACGCACAATATTGTTCTTTTCGTTTATGTATTTTGGTATGTTCGTAATCATCTTTACAAAAATAGTCAAAATTATTTCGCAACATATATAATATTTTCGTCCCACATTTGAGAATTTCGTCCCAAAACCGTTTCCTATTCACCATTTATTTGACAACTGCCATTCATAAGCTTTCATTTGCATAAAAAATCAGAGTTATGAAGTTTCATAAATTTTTATTTCAAGAAATCTTCGGTAAAGAGGAGATTGTCGAAGATATGAAGAGAACCGCCTCTCCTGCTTTTTATATGAAACCTGATGACGAGATAAAAGAGAATCAGGATTTCGAATATCAGATAGTGGAGCCGGAGCGAATGAGGAGAGCGGCAAACGGCAAGGCTGACTCTTTAATATTCCTTTTCCACGGGCTCAACGAGCGTAGCTGGGATAAATATTATCCATGGGCAAAATATATCGCGGAGAAAACTCATAAACCGGTGCTGTTGTTTCCTATAGCTTTTCATATTAACAGATCTCCTCTGGAGTGGGCAACTCCTCGTTCTATGCAGCCTTATCTTGCCGGGGAGGACAGGGAAAGTTTGAAAAACAACCATCTTACTTTTTTAAACTATGCCTTGAGTAAAAGGATATTGGCTGATCCATACAGGTTTTATCTTTCAGGCAGGGAAAGCGTTTATAATGTCTGTCAGATTATGAATCAGATAAGAAAAGGACGGCATCCGATGATTGACACTCATGCCAAGGTTGATATATTCGCATACTCTATTGGTGCACTGCTTGCCCAGGTTCTTCTTTTTTCAAATCCGGAGTACTACTTCACAAACACTAAGCTTTTTATGTTCTGCGGAGGTTCTGTTTTTAATGAAATGAACGGGGATTCCAGAATGATAATGGACAAGCCTTCATTCGATCTTATGTTGAAATATTATACTGAAAATTTCATCTATTTCAAGAATGAAAACAGACTTAAGGGGGATTCAATCGAGCATGCATTTATATGTCATATAGACAAGTCCCTTAACAGGACACAAAGAGAGTATTTTTACAATGAGAATGCCTATAGAATTCAGGCACTTTCATTAAAGAAAGACACCGTAATACCTACAAACGGAATCAAGTCCGCTCTGGGCGTCGAACAACTTCGATGCCTGGAGGAACTTGATTTTCCATTTAACTATTCTCATGAAATACCTTTTCCCGAAGCCGGACCTAAGGTTAATGCCGAAGAGAGAAGCTTCTGGTTTGACAAAGTCTTCTCAAAGGCTTCGGAATTCTTGAGTTAGTCTGCTATTTAAGCCCCTTTAACAGAGATTTAGGATCCAGGTTATTTCTTTCAATATCCTTAAAGTAGTTTACTGTACCAACTTTAAGTTCAACTGTAGAGGCGTCATCACATACGATGATGCCTTTTCTGTGCATCTGCAGAACGCTGACTGTGTACATGTGGTTAATTGAACCCTCGATTGCCTCATACAAAGCCCTCGCTTTATGATGGCCGTTAACCAGAATCATAACCTCCTCGGCATCCATAATTGTTCCGACTCCTACTGTCAGGGCTGTTTTAGGTACCTGATGGATGTCATTATTGAAGAACCTTGAGTTAGCTATGATAGTGTCTGTGGTAAGGCTCTTTACACGAGTGCGGGATACAAGAGATGATCCGGGTTCGTTAAATGCTATATGACCGTCAGGTCCGATACCACCCATGAAAAGTTTGATGCCGCCATAAGATGCCATTTTTTTCTCATAATTCTCGCATTCAGCTTCGATATCAGGGGCGTTTCCGTCAAGGATGTTGGCGTTTTCCCTTTCAATATCGATATACTGGAAGAAATGATCCCACATGAATGTAAAGTATGATTGAGGATGTTCACGTGGAATACCGATATACTCATCCATATTGAAAGTAACAACGTTCTTGAATGATACGAGTCCCTCTCTGTAAAGTCTTATCAACTCTTTATATGTACCATTAGGTGTTGACCCTGTAGGAAGACCGAGCACAAACGGTTTGTCCTTTGTTGGACCGAACTCGTTTATCCTTTTTACTATATAGGCTGCTGCCCATTGAGAAATCTCCTCGTAAGTGTTTTGAATAATTACTCGCATGTTATTATAGTTATATTCTATTTAAGTTAAGTCTTTTCCAAGCAGTACTCTGGCATTTGCGACAGAAGCATCTGTCAGTACAGCTCCGCTCAACATTCTTGCAATTTCAAGAACTCGCTCTTCTCCACGGATCTCTTTTATATTGGTCCGGGTTGTTCCACCGTTGTCAATCTCTTTAAAAACAAGTAAATGACAATTTCCCTTGCACGCAATTTGTGGCAGATGAGTTATTGCAAATATCTGCATCTTTTTTGAAAGTTCAGCTAAAAGATTTCCCATCTTATCTGCTATGCTTCCGGATACGCCACTGTCAATCTCGTCAAAAATCATTGAAGGCATGCCTTTTCCTGTGGCCATCAGTGCTTTAAGGCAAAGCATTATTCTTGAAAGCTCTCCACCGGAGGCAATCTTTGAAAGCTCCCTTGGCGCTATGTTTTTGTTGGCAGAGAAAAAATAGGTTACATCATCCCTGCCTGTAGAGTTATGTTGTTGTAAGTCAGTAAACTCAATTCTAAATATTGCGTGCGGCATTTCAAGTTCTTTGACAGAGATGGTCATCTTATCAGTAAAACTCTCTGAAGCCTCAACTCTCTTTTTGTGAAGCTCCAATGCCAGGGTCTCCCTTCTTGCGGTACAGATTTTTATCTCTTCTCCCAACTTGTCAAGCTCAACACGGTGTTCGGTTGTCACTCCGGATCTCTCCTCTAACCCGGACATGATTTCAATTAATTCGTCGATAGTTTCAACATGGTGTTTCTTCAGAAGAGTATAAAGAAGCGAGAGCCTATCTTCCACCAATGTAACCCTTTGGGGATTTATGTTAATACTCTCTGCGCTGGTCCTGACCTCCTGTTCTATGTCTTTCAACTCGACCCTGCAAGAATCAATCCTCTCTTGCAGCAATCCCGCAGCCTTATATTCAGAAGATAATTTGGAACAAATGGATACAGCTTCTTTCAGATTCCCAAGCAATGAAACTTCCATCCCTTCAGGTGAGATAAGATTACTGATAGCAAAAAGAGAGCTCTTAATAGCCTCTGCATTGCTCAGTATCCTTAGTTCCTCCTCAAGCTCCTCAAGCTCTCCTGATTTAAGCTTTGCCTCTTTGAGTTGAGACAGCTGAAATTTGATATAGTCTGATTCAGACTCTTCTTTTGCAATTTTTGAGGAGAGGGAATTATAACTACTTGTCAACTCTGAAAGTAATTCATATTCATTGGCATATCTTTGTAAAAGTTCGCTGTTTCCGGCAAACGAGTCTAGTACAGACAGCTGGAAACCTGAATCTGCAAGTAAAAGATGCTGATGTTGGGCATGTATGTCAATGAGATTTTCCGATAATTCTTTGAGTGTCGCTGCCGATACCGGCTCATCATCTACAAATGACCTTGATTTTCCGTTTGGAGAGAGAACCCGTCGCAGAGTTATCTCCTTGCCGGCTTCCAATTCAAAAAGAGCTTCAACAACGCAGTTTTTTTCCTTGTTCTTTATTACGGATAGATCTGCCCGGCCACCGAATAAAAGAGTTATGGCACCCATCAGAATTGATTTACCTGCTCCGGTTTCACCTGTAATAATGATAAAACCCTCCGGAAAATCTATCTCCAGATTCTCAATAAGAGCATAATTTGATACTGCCAGCGATTTTAGCATGAAAGCAGTTTTTCTATATAGTCAACGATGTCAGAGGCTACCTGTCTCTTCGATTTTAGGTTAAAGTCTTGTTTTGAACCGTCATGTCCTATGATGCTCACCTTGTTTGTATCCGTGCCAAAGCCTGCTCCCTCATCTCTTAAAGAGTTCAATACAATAGCGTCGAGATTTTTTCTGAGAAGCTTGTCACTGGCGTTTGCCAGTTCATTGTCTGTTTCAAGAGCAAACCCAATGTGAATTGTGTTTTCTTTCTTGATATTGCCAAGTTCCGCGGCAATATCTTTTGTCGGTTTAAGCTCAAGAGAATAATTTTCTTTACCTCTCTTTATTTTTTTTGCGGTTGCGATTACCGGAGTGAAATCGGCCACAGCAGCACTAAGAATGACAACATCCACCCCATCTTCATATGCGGCGATTGTACCCCTGTACATTTCTGCAGCTGAGGCTACATCAATCTTGTTTACTAACGGAGATGATAAATTCAGATTTGTAGGACCGCTTATGAGGATCACACTCGCACCCCTTTCAGCGCACTCCAGGGCAAGAGCATAGCCCATTTTGCCTGATGAATGGTTTGTTATATACCTTACCGGATCAATCTCTTCCCTTGTGGGGCCGGCGGTTATGAGTATCTTTTTACCTGAGAGGGAAGGAGAGGATTTGAAAACATTTTTTATACGGGTCACAATAATTTCAGGTTCCTCCATTCTCCCTTTTCCGTCCAGACCGCTTGCAAGTTCTCCGGATGAAGGTTCTACAATCATAACGCCTCTTTTGGAAAGAGTCTCAAGATTAACTGTAGTTGCCGTATGCCGGTACATGTCCAGATCCATTGCCGGAGCAACCATAACCGGACATTTGGCAGAAAGATATGTTGTGAGGAGAAGGTTGTCTGCAACTCCTGTAGCCATTTTGGCTAAGGTATTTGCTGATGCAGGGGCGATTATAAAAAGATCAGCCCAGATTCCGAGAGATACATGACTATTCCAGTCACCATTCTCGGGATTGTAAAATTCAGTCAGTACGGGATTTTTAGAAAGGGTGGCAATAGAAAGCGGAGTGATGAAGCGTTTAGCCATATCTGTCATGACTACCTTAACTTCAGCACCTTCTTTCACAAGAAATCTTATCAGGTAGGCAGCCTTATATGCTGCAATACTACCTGTGATTCCCAGTAAAATATGTTTCCCCTTTAACATTTGGTCAGCCTTCAGCTACCCTTGTGTTTATGTTGCCCTCTTCAAACTCTGCAATGGCAAGAAGGGTAGGTTTCGGGAGTTTCTCGTAATAGCGTGAAATCTCAATCTGCTCTCTGTTCTCAAAAGTCTCTTCAAGTGTGTCTGCGAAATTTGAAAACTCCTTAAGTTTCTGGTCTAACTCCTGTTTCAGGGTTGCGGCTATCTGATTGGACCTCTTGGCAATAATCATTGTTGTCTCATACACATTGCCTGTAGGCTCACAGAGTTTTGATACATCCCTTGTAATGGTGTTTGTAGGAACACTCTTCTTAATTTCCATATTTATTTGTTATTTGTTATTTTCTGTGCTTCGGCGAACATCCCGTCAAGTTCCTTTTTGTATTTGGATTCAGGAAATTCACTTATAAAATTATAATATTCGTCAATCAATACCAAGAAACGCTCCTTTTGTCTCTCAGGGATACTGTTAACAGCGTATTTGTAATTGGAGCATACGATATAGTACATAATATCCTCACGATATTGGTTGTCAGCATTCTCCTTAAGGGTGTTCTTCAAGGCATAGGTGGCTGACTTGTAATCTTCAAGAGTGTAGTAAATCTTGGCAGCCTCATAGCTTTTTCTGTCAAGACGCTCCTGTAGGTCAACAAGCATATCCCGGCATCTCCTCAGATTTGTGGTATTCGGATATTCATATAGGTACTCATTGATGGCCGACATTGTCTTATACGTCGGTATCTGATCCAGTTCATATCTGTATGTGCTGTTATACAGACACTCAATTCTGAGAAATTTTGCCTCTTCGGTAAAAGGGCTTCTTGGAAACGATGTCACAAATTCCTGAAAATTGGCCTCAGCGTTAAGCATGTCTCCGTATTTAAAATTACTCAAACCGAGGTAAAACTGCACCGTGTCATCCTTTTCGGTATTTTTTACATACGTAATCAACTGTTCGAACAATTGAGATGCTTTGTAATATCTCCCTTTGTCGAAATACATCATGGCACCCTTGTATTTCTGTTGAGTGTCAGTAGAATTCAGAAGGGCTTCATAAGGAGACTTGCAGGAAGTTGCAAGCAAGATCCCGGCAATGATAGTTAAGAAGATAGTTTTACCTTGTTTCATAAATTAAATTATTTGTTTTCAGACAAGAACCTTTCCACATCCAACGCTGCCATGCAACCCGAACCGGCTGCAGTGATTGCCTGGCGATAAGTGTTGTCCTGAACATCACCTGCTGCAAAAACACCTGGCACATTTGTCCTGCTGCTTTTACCATCGGTAATAATATAACCCTCTTCATTTGTCCTTACCCATTTACTGAAAATCTCAGAATTTGGGTGGTGTCCGATAGCCAGGAAAAAACCGTGGATGTCGATTCGTCTTTCTGAACCATCCTTATGAACAAGAATCGCACCATTCACACCTCCGATTGGTGTTCCTGTAATCTCTTTTGTATTATATTGCCAAAGAATTTCTATGTTTGAAGTGTTCATAACCCGCTCCTGCATTGCTTTTGAGGCCCGGAGCACATCTCTTCTTACAATCAGATATACTTTATTGCAAAGATTCGCAAGATATGATGCCTCTTCGCACGCAGTATCACCTCCACCAACGACAGCAACATCCTTTCCTCTGTAGAAAAAACCGTCACATGTTGCGCATGCAGAGACCCCCTGTCCTTTATATTTCTCCTCGGATTCAAGTCCAAGATATTTTGCAGTTGCTCCGGTCGCAATAATCAATGAATCGGCAAGAATATCCTTCTCCTCGTCAATTGTGATTTTAAACGGACGCTCAGAAAGATCTGCCGAGGTTACCAGACCCGAACGGATGTCAGTATTGAATTTCAATGCCTGATTGCGTAAATCCTCCATTAACTCTGTACCTGTAATGCCTTGAGGATAGCCGGGAAAATTTTCCACTTCGGTGGTGGTTGTAAGTTGTCCTCCGGGTTGTATACCCTCATACAACACAGGAGATAGATTGGCTCTTGAAGCGTATATTGAAGCAGTATAACCGGCAGGGCCGCTGCCTATGATAAGGCATTTGACTCTTTCTGTACTCATTTAAATAATAGATTTATAATTTCTAACCGACAAAGGTAAGTATTTTTTTTCTTATTGCCATCTCGGCTTTGAGCTCCCAGACAAGAAGAAGAGACATGCCCCAACGGGATAAAATTAACCACCAGAACATCCCTCCGACAGAAGTCAGGAGAATGACATCCTCAAGATTACTATGAGATATTGCAATATGATGATTGAGCAGATCTATGTCACTTTTATTCACCTTGCCACCTTCATACTCCTCTATCATTACTGCTGCTCCGTATGCCAGTCCCAGTGTATTGGCAACAATCCAAAGGAAAGAGGTCTTTGCCGGCAACCCGAAAATTGCAAGCAATGGCCTGAGAAACTTTGAAATCCACCTTATAACACCGAATTCCGCAAGGATTCTCTGTAGTATTGAAAGGGTGAATATCAGGATAGTCATTGTGATTACAATCCTGATTGTAGAATAGGTCCAATCGGTTAACATCTCTTTCAGAGAGGCTTTCTCTATAGTAGAGTTAAGTACATTGCTTATAATTTCTCCTGGCATTATCTTGTTCAGTACAAATGCAAGAATGAATGCCGACAGGGTTCGTATGGCAACCATCCGTACGGCAGATGAGCCTGTCTTTTTCTGAACCGCCGTCTCAATTATAATATTGTGGGAACAAAGAACCATTACCGATAGTATGGTAATGGCTCTTATGTCAAGGTCGAGAGTTGTCATCACAGCTATGGCAGAATATACGTTGACGAAATATCCTGTCACATATGCCAGGGCAGCCTCCCCGGGGAGTCCGAAAATATTGAAAACCGGACTGATAAGACCTGAGAACCAGGGTAAAATGTTAAAATATCTTAGTAAAAGAATCCCGATTGAGATTAATACTGTTATTTTAACTAACCAGACACAGGTCTTTATTGTTGTAGGTAGAACATCTCTGACTGCTCCGATAACCCTTTCGTATGTGGTGCCTTTCAACTTTTAATAGTTGTTTTTCTTTGGTTCGAAGTATGCTTTAGGATGGTTGCAGGCCGGGCAGTTCTCAAGGGCTTTCTTTCCTTTGTGAACATACCCGCAATTGCGGCATTGCCATTCAATCTCCTCTTCTCTTTCAAAGAATTTGCCCTCTTCAACTCTTGCAAGAAGAGCCCTGTAACGTTTCTCGTGCTCTGCCTCCACTTTTGCAATCATTCTAAATGCAGTTGCTACCTGAGGAAAACCTTCGGCCATAGCTACTTCGGCAAATGCAGGATAGAGTTCGCTCCACTCTTCGTTTTCACCTGCAGCTGCAGCAGCCAGATTGTCTTTTGTAGTGCCAATTATTCCGGCTGGATATGTGGCTGTTATCTCAACCATTCCACCCTCAAGAAATTTAAAAAACCTTTTGGCGTGTTCCTTCTCTTGTTCTGCAGTCTCTTGAAAAACATCGGCAATTTTCTCGAAGCCCTCTTTCTTGGCTACACTGGCAAAGTAGACATACCTGCTCCTTGCTTGCGATTCGCCGGCAAATGCTTTTAAAAGATTCTGTTCGGTTTTTGTCCCCTTAATGCTCTTTTCCATAAGTTTTATTTTAAAAAGTTAGTATTCCTTTTGCTGCAAATATAACAAAATCCTTCGTGAATTCGTATATTCGCATTATGTACAAATAAACATCTGTAATATGGCAGTATACAAATTGGAGCTTTTGCGTAAGGCTATGATTGAGAGGGGGATAAGTGCTCTTGTGGTTCCTTCCGGTGATCCTCATTTTGGTGAATATATTCAGGCTCATTATAAATGTGTTGAGTGGCTTTCCGGCTTTAACGGATCTGCCGGGACTATTGCTGTAACACTCAAAGATGCTGCTCTTTGGACAGATTCACGTTTCTTCGTTCAGGCAGAAGCGCAACTTGCAGGGTCCGGTATAGGATTAATGAAGATGAAGATTCCCGGAACGGAGGGTATAGATACATGGATTAAAAAGAGATTGAAAGACGGAGAAAGAGTAGGAGTCGTAAAGGAGCTTCTCCCTCTATCGGATTTCAACATGCTTCAACAGGATCTCCTTCCTTTTGAACTTGTCGAGACAGACGATTTATTCCAGACAGTATGGAAAAGCAGACCTGTTGTTGAATCATACAGGATAAACGTGCTTGATGATGTTTATACAGGAGAATCCGTCAGTTCAAAGCATGCGAGAATAGTGGCTGAGATTGGAGAAGAGGGCGATTTTCTTTATCTTATATCATCCTGTGATGATATAGCCTGGCTCTTTAATATTCGTGGAGCAGACATAGAGTACAATCCTGTACCGCTTGCCTATGCTGCACTTACTAAAAACTCGATGACTCTCTTTATAAAGACCGGAACACTCACAGAAGAGCTTAACCTCCATCTTTCAAAAGAAAATGTCAGAGTCATGGGTTATGACGAATTTGATACTTTTATCTCATCATACCCGACTTATGCAATAAGAATTGCTTCAAAAGAGAAAATATCTCTCAGTAAATATGAGATTTCACTGTCCGGTGGTGCTTTATTCAAACCGGATACAAGAAGGGGAGGCATTATCGCAAACCTGAAGGCAGTGAAGAACGAGACAGAGATATCCGGATTCAGGAAGGCAATGATTCTCGATGGGGTAGCCTGGGTAAAATATCTCAGGTTTGTAGAGGAGAGACTTAAAGAGAAAAACAACCCTCTCGGAGAGTGGGAAGCGGCTGCAAAAATAGCCTTGCTCAGAGCGGAGTCAGATTTGTATATGGGTGAGAGTTTTGCCCCAATTGTGGCCTTTGGACCTAATGCCGCATTGCCTCATTACGAGCCTTCCGAAGCTGTACACTCTTTTGTGGGGAATGATAATTTCCTTTTAACCGATACCGGTGGCCAATATATCTGCGGCACGACAGATACCACAAGAACAATTGCAATCGGGGATATTACCGAGGAACAAAAGAGAGACTACACACTTGTCCTATCAGGTATGATAAACCTTGCAATGGCCCGGTTTCCTTCAGGGACCAGAGGAGCACAACTAGACATTCTTGCAAGAGGGCCTGTCTTCTCTGCCGGCAAGATGTATATGCATGGCACAGGTCATGGAGTTGGCCACTACCTGTGCGTCCATGAGGGACCACAAAGCATAAGAATGGAAGAAAATCCTGTTGTATTGAAGCCCGGAATGATTACATCAGATGAGCCTGCCATTTATGAGGAGGGCCGTTATGGTATCCGGTGTGAAAACCTTATTCTGTGCAAAGAGTGGTGTAAAAACAAATTTGCAACTTTCTGCGAATTTGAGACACTTACCCTGGTCCCGTTTGATACCAGACCTGTTATCAGGGAGCTGTTAGGCAAAGAAAAAATTGACTGGCTTAACGAGTATCACAAGCGCGTTTTCAGAGAACTTTCGCCATATCTGAAGAATGATGACAGGGAGTGGCTAAAAATCAGAACTGCTGATATTGACTGAATAGTCCGGATTGTATATAATAACTCGTGATGCGGTGTTAATAAATCCGTCAGACTTACTCTCTCTCTCAAATCTAAGATCTGACTGCAAAAGCCTTCTTGTTGTTCCATCTTCCCTTCTGTAAAACTTGGGGCCCTTTAAGTAAAGCTGTTCAAGGAAATACTTTGCAACATCGTATGCCTGGTATGAGTATGGATTCGGTTCACACCCGTAAAGAGCACGATATCTGTATATAAATCTCTTCACATCGTTGTCGCTGAAATCTATATAATGTTGCAAGGCAATATGCAGATTCATTGCATGATAATTGCCTATATCCATACTTTCAAATGTCCGCCATTTAGATGTTCCGTATATGGTTATATTGAATCCGTTCATTGTCTTGAGAAGATTCAGATTTCTCAGAACATCAGATACGAATGCCTCCTGATTTGACGGGACTACAACAGCATTCATTGAACCCTGTAGGAGCTTTGCACCTATTTTTGGTGTCATACCCCTGCCTGAAAGCACATTATATGATATTGTACTATATGTTATACCCTTTTCAGATAAAATGTGCCTTGTGAGATCCACTAACTCTTTATCTTTACCCGATTCCTCATAAATAACCGTTACATGATTGCCTTTTGGAATACTGGAGAGAAGTGCTGATTGAACATGATAATTACTGGTGTTTATCTGAAAGAAACCTTCATTATTGGCAACGAGAGACTCTGTTTTGGAATCCATAGGTGATACAACGGGAATTCCAAGGTTTTGCGCATGAGTCAGAACAGGTGAAACATCTTTTTCGAATATGGGGCCTATTATAATGTTGCTTTTGTCGAGCTTACCGGACTGAGCCAGAATGCTTCCAGACGGATAGTCGTACATATCGAGCACCTGAAGATTTATGTTCATTCCGGCCATTTTCATATCCTCGACAGCAAGCAGAAAACCTTCGTAGAAATCCAGAAAGTTTGCATCCATCTCTGAAGTTTCCGTTTTTGTGCTTCCGAGAGGTAAAATCAGCGATACCTTGAATTTATAGTTACTGTAATCAGATACAAACAGTTTATTGTCAGATGTGGATGGTTTATATTCGGTTACAGTATGTCTTGAGTAATCTGGTTCTACCTGTCCGGGATTTGAAATTATACTGTCTGCCATTTGTTTGATAGCCGGACTCTCAGGCTGAGAAATGATTCCGGTTGAGTCCGGAATAAGCAACAATTGTCTGACAACAAGTCTTCCGTCTGGTAAGGTGTTGGTTTTTAAGATGTCAGCTTCCGAGACGCCGTATTTTTTTGCAATGGAGGAGATGGAGTCATACCACCTTACTATATGTTTTAAATATGTAACCTGCTTTTTGCCGCCCTTCCTTATTAAAACAGTGCTTCCATCTTTTAGCCCGCTTATCAGAGAAGGGTTGTCTTCCAGCAATATTTCAGGTGTTATCTCATAAACTTTGCATATTGAATAGACAGTTTGTCCCTTTTCTGCTTTGTGCAGATAATAACTTACCCCGTCTTTCATTATAGTATCCCGGGATATTGCAACCGCAACATGGGGCTCCTGCCCGTATGTTGAATTAAACAGGAGAGTCAGGAGCGATATCAATATGGCAGCGTTAAACCTCATAATCTTGCCAGCATATTAAGAATATTAGTCTCAATTCTTTCGTAAATATCATCAGTGTATTCAGCTCTTTCAAACTTGTTTCCTGTTATATTTTCATATAACTCAATATATCTGTCAGATATTGAACGAACAATTTCATCGGTCATCTCAGGAACCTTCTGTCCTGCTTGTCCGGAGAAATTATTTTCCATAAGCCACTCTCTGACAAACTCCTTAGAAAGTTGTCTCTGTTGTAGCCCTTTAGCAAACAATTCGTCATAGCTCTCTTTATAGAAATATCTTGAAGAGTCCGGAGTGTGGATTTCATCTATCAGGTATATTTTATCACCCTTCTTGCCGAATTCATATTTTGTATCTACAAGTATCAGCCCTCTTTCAGAAGCTATTTCTGAGCCGCGGTTGAAAAGATCAAGAGCATATTTTTCTAACATTAGATATTCATCCTCTTTCACAATCCCTTTTGTAATAATCTCCTCTTTTGAAATATCCTGGTCATGAAGTCCTATCTCTGCTTTAGTGGTTGGTGTTACTATTGGTTGTTCGAATCGCTGATGTTCTTTCATTCCTTCAGGAATTTTAACCCCGCATATTTCACGGGCTCCGGCTTTATATGCTCTCCAAGAGCTTCCGGTCAGATAAGCTCTGACAATCATCTCTACAGGGAAGCCTGTACATTTATGTCCTACTGTTACAACCGGATCAGGAGAGGCAATTTTCCAGTTTGGAACTATATCAGTTGTACTGTCCAGAAATTTAGAGGCTATTTGATTCAACACTTGTCCTTTATATGGGATTCCTTTGGGAAGGACCACATCAAATGCCGAAATCCTGTCAGTAGCTATCATTACAAGATAGTCATCCCCGATTGTATAGACATCTCTTACTTTACCAACATACTTACTGCTTTGATTTGGAAAATTGAATTCTGTGCGGGTTATTGCTTTCATAAAAAAATAGTTGTTAAAGTGTTGTATAAAAATTTAGTAGTTTGTCTGTAAAGCTGTTCCATGACAGTTGCTCCCTTTGAACGGCTATATTTGCTCTAAGCCTTTCGCCAAGCTCTTTTTCAAAATATTCCACTATTGCGTCACGAACCAGTAGAGGGTCAACTTTATCGACTACAATACCGGTGCCAGGCCCTTCAATCGCCTCTTTAAGCCCACCGACATCAGTTGTTATCATCGGGAGTCCGAAATGATATGATATGGCACTGATACCGCTCTGTGTGGCTGACCTGTAAGGAAGTACACACACATCACTTGCCGAGAAAAAAACAGGAACCTCCTCGTCAGATATATATCTGGTGAAAAGTTTAACGCGTCGGTTATCGGGTATTGACCGGATTATATCACTATACTTTTCGAAACTTCCATAAGGTTCTCCCGCTATTATCAACTGGTATTTGTCATCCAGCCCGGCAAAAGCCTCAAGTAATATGTCAAGCCCTTTATAGTCCCTGATTAGCCCGAAAAAAAGGATATTTCTCTTCCCCTTATCAAGTCCGAGCTCCTCCTCAGCCTTTTCACGTGCGACTCTTTCCCCGAAATGGTTGTACAGGGGATGGGGAATACTGATATATTTCGCATCAGATTTAAGGGCTGACAAGTCTTTACCGACAGCATCCGAAAGAACTACAAATCCGTCATTAGAGCCCAGGTAGTACTTTGTAAAGGGTGTATCAAAGAATTTTGGTTCATGAGGAATTACATTGTCGAGTATGGAAATCACTTTTGTGCCCGGTAACTGATGCCTTCCAACATACCCTTGCGAGGGGGCGAAGTATGACATCCAGTAACGCATTATCAACAAATCCGGGCCCCACTTTCGTATGGCCCGGGATGTTGAAATATAACTTAATGGGTTTGCTGTGTCCAGTATTGCAGTACTCTCGATTTTCAGGGCTGTATCCCCTTTCTCGACAAACTGAGTCTTGCCGGGGAACAGGAGATTCGGATATTGCCGCTTGAAATTAAATGCCTTTACCTCATGTGTTTTGCTCAGCTCCTTGTAGATATTTGCATTGAACTGGGCAATACCTCCTCTGTACGGGTAAAAGCACGAAAGGATTGCAATCTTCACAATTATGCCTTATTTTTTTCCTTTAGTCGCCACATACTCATCATTAAGTCCGGCAACAACCATATTTGTGATATTGAGTGTTGAATCAGCCTGAAGTACTGTGTTCAAAGTGCCGGAGGTGTTGATAATCATTGAATATTTCTTGTCTGCATTGAACTTTACCAGGTATTTGTCCAGCGCATCCATTACTTTTCTGATAAGTACAGCCTGTTCTTCATTCATCTCCATCTGCCTCTGTTGGGAGTAATTCTGAAGTTCCCTCTCCCTGTTCTGAAGCTGTGCATCCTGTGCCTCAGCCTGTGCACGAGTAATCAACCCCTTCTGTACCTTTTCGCGGAAATCCTTGACATCTCTCTCAAATGCCATACCTTTCTTGTTAAGATCGTCCTGCATTACCTGAGCCTTAGATTCCAATTCAGATTTCAGATCGTTGAACATATCATATTGATTCACAAGGGAGTCCATCTGAATATAAACAACACTTCCTGCCGCAGGGGCAGATCCCGGTTCGGAATTGTTCTTTAGGGAGTTTGATTTAGATGTAAAGTGCAGTACAAACAGCACTATAACTGCTATAGCCAACACAACGTTGGTGATTAAAGAGGCTTTTTTCATTTTTTTAAATCTATTTAATGGACAAATATATTAATAATTTTTTAACTCTCTCAAGTAGGACTGGATAGTATTTTCAAGGCCCATATAGAGAGCATCGCAAACCAATGCATGTCCTATTGAGACTTCAAGAAGACCGGGTATATTTTTATAGAAAAAATTAAGATTGTCCAGATTCAGATCATGTCCGGCATTAATTCCCAGGCCTTGTTTTACAGCCTCTTCCGCTGCCTTGACATATTTTTCTATAGCAGCGTCCCGGCCATTGAAATAGTTGGCAGCATATGACTCTGTATAAAGCTCTATTCTCTTGCAGCCGGTATCTGTGGCATATCTGATCATTTCGACATCCGGATTTACGAATATAGATGTACGGATATTCTCATCACTGAAAACCTTGCAAATTTGTTTCAGAAATGAGGCATTCTTCTTTGTGTCCCATCCACAGTTAGAAGTAAGTACATCGTGAGAGTCAGGAACAAGGGTAACCTGAGCGGGATGTATTTCAAGAACAAGTTTCACAAACGAGTCGATAGGGTTTCCTTCTATGTTGAACTCAGTGGTAACCACATGCTTAAGATCTCGCGCATCCTGGTAGCGAATATGTCTCTCGTCCGGTCTGGGATGTACTGTAATGCCCTCAGCTCCAAATTTTTCGCAATCCACTGCTGCTTTTATAACGTCAGGCAGATTACCTCCTCTGGAGTTTCTCAGTGTTGCGAATTTGTTTATATTTACACTTAATTTTGTCATGATAGGTGCAAATTTATCTATTTTTGGCAATAATAACACTTAAAATGAAGATTGCTTTATTTGCAAGAGATTTTGAGACAGCATGGTGTTCCAGACTTTGTCAGATAATAAGGGCATTAATTGACAAGGGGGTTACTCTTTGCTACTATAAACCTTTTTATGACAGACTGACCGTTATTCCGGACTATCATTTTCCTGAATCGGAGACATATAATGACTACAATGATTTGCCTGCTGACACGGATATATTCTTATGCTTCGGCGGAGACGGAACTTTTCTGGAGTCTATAACGCATATTCGTGAAAAGTCAATTCCAATTGCAGGGGTTAATTTTGGCAGGCTCGGATTCCTCACCAGTGCCGATTTGAATTCGGCCGACAACTGGATAGATGACCTTATAGAGGGAAAATACCAAATAGAGAAAAGGACAATGTTACAGATTGAGAGCAGCTGTCTCCCTGAAGGCTTTTTCCCGTATTCTGTAAATGAAGTCTCACTTCAGAAGTGTGATTCAACAATGATATCTGTCAACCTTATAATAGACGGTATCGAGATGCCCGCATACTGGTCAGATGGTCTGGTTGTTGCAACGCCGACCGGCTCAACGGCCTACTCTCTCAGTATAGGTGGCCCGATTGTTCTACCTGTTTCTGAGGTCTGGATTGTAGCCCCGATTGCTCCTCACAACTTAAATGTGAGACCTATGGTAGTCCCCGATGGTGTTACTCTGGAGATGTTTGTTACTGCAAGGGCAGGTAAGGCTATTTTGTGTCTCGATAACCGGGAGGTAATGATTTCATCAGGCAGTTCAGTGAAAATTACTAAGGCTCCATATACGTTAAATTATATATCTCTTCAAAAAGGAAGCTTCATAAACGCACTGAAGGATAAATTAAGATGGGGAGAGGACAAGAGAAATTGCCAGTCACTTTAGAATATAATAAAAAGAAAAGACATGAATAAAATCCCAAGACACGTATCTATTATAATGGATGGGAACGGAAGATGGGCTAAAGCCCGGGGTATGGACAGGCTGTACGGCCACAAGGAGGGCTCGGAATCTGTAAGGGCTACAATTGAGTTTGCCGCGGAAAACAGAATTGAATATTTGAGTCTATTCGCTTTTTCGGAGGAGAACTGGAACAGGCCGGAGGATGAGGTAAACGGGCTAATGCAGCTTATGGTTGATGCAATAGCTGCCGAAACCTCTACAATTATGAAGAACAATATTAATTTCAGGGCAATAGGAGATCTTTCAAAACTTTCGGAGGATATTGCAAAGAAAATATATGACGCGCAAGAGATGTCAAGCCGGAATACAGGGCTGAACCTCATCATATTTTTAAGTTATGCCGGAAGATGGGATATAATTCAGGCTGCCGAGAGATATGGGGAGGAGGTGCTGAAAGCGCATCAGGAGGGCAGAAAATTACCTAAACTTACAGCAGACCATTTCAGCTCTTTACTAAGCACAAAAGGGATTCCGGATCCCGATCTGATAATCAGGACAAGCGGTGAACAGCGCATAAGTAATTATTTACTATGGCAGAGTGCTTACAGTGAATTTTATTTCCCGGAAGTGCTTTGGCCCGATTTTCGCAAAACTCACTTTCAACAAGCTCTGGACATCTTCGCGCAAAGAGAACGGAGGTTTGGGAAAACAGGAGACCAGTTAAATAATTCTTAATCAAACAAACTTTGAATACAAATAAAAGCTTATATTTGCGCTTTCACAGCCAGAGATTGCAGATGAAGTCATTAGCCCTTATTTCGTTATTAATTTTCTTAACTCCTTTTACAAACCAGGCCAAGGCCCAGGATTCTACCTATATAAGAACAACAGAGGTAGATTACAACAAGCCTCAAAAATATGAAGTAGGCGGTTTGGTTGTTTCCGGGATAAAGTACAACAATACTAATCAGATAATATCTCTTACGGGGATACAGATTGGTGATAAAATTGAGATTCCGAGTGAGGAGCTCTCTTCAATTGTTAAAAGAATCTGGCTGCAACGCTGGTTCTCTGAAGTCGCATTTTATATCGACTCAGTTTCAAACGGGAAGGTATATCTGAACCTTCACCTACAAGAGAGACCCCGTATTCTGAAATTGGATTTCTCAGGTGTAAAATCGACAGAGAAATCCGAACTGGAAGATAGGTTAAAGTTTAAAAGAGTAAGCGAGTTGTCTGATTATATAGAGAGATCTTCTTGCGAAATCATAAGGAAGTACTATGTTGAGAAAGGCTTTCTACAGACAGAGGTAACTGTAAACAAAGTTCAGGATACAACCATTCAGAATACAGTGAGAGTAACATTTGTGGTTGACAGAAAGAGCAAGGTGAAGATTCAGGATATCACCTTCGAGGGAAACGACAATATTAAAGCCTCCAAGCTTGCCCGTACAATGAAAAAGACAAAGGCAAGGAACAATATTCTAAACTTTTTCTCAAGTAAGAAATTCAATGAAAAAGAGTACGAGAATGACAAGAGATCCCTTATTGAGGCGTATAATGAACGCGGGTACCGTGATGCACGAATTGTAAAGGATAGTATATATTATATTAGTGAAGGCAGATTAGGCATCAGATTCAACATTGATGAGGGAAAACAGTATTACTTCAGAAATATTACCTGGACCGGTAATTCAAAATATTCCGGAGATGCACTTAACAGCATTCTGAGAATCAATAAAGGTGACATCTATGATGTCGTCTCTATGGAGGAGAGACTTACACGAGACGAAAAGGGAAACGTTTCAAAACTATATACCGATAACGGATATCTGTTCTTTAATGTTACTCCTGTAGAGGTTTGTGTAGATAAGGACTCAGTAGACATAGAGATGAGGATATATGAAGGAAAGCCCGCAACCTTCAATAGGGTTATGATAAACGGAAATGGAACCACAAATGAGAGAATAGCCAGAAGAGAGCTCTATACAAAACCGGGTTATTTATATAGTCAGTCGGATATAGAACGCTCTCTTAGAGAACTTTCCAATATGGGGCACTTTGAACCTGAGAAACTCCAGTCTGCAGATGCAATAAATATTGTTCCAAACCAGCAGAACAACACTGTGGACATCACATACAACGTAGTTGAAAAGTCAAACAGCCAGTTTGAGATTGCCGGAGGATGGGGTGGTAATACATTCGTTGGAACACTTGGTGTCAGCTTCAACAACTTCTCGGTAAAAAGGATATTTGACAAGCGGGCATGGAGACCGGTGCCGCTTGGAGACGGACAACAGCTTGCCCTTAAGTTCCAGACAAATGGTACATATTATACGGCTTTGACAGCAAGCTTCGTGGAGCCGTGGCTGTTCGGCAACAAACCGACATCTCTGAGTGTGTCAGCTTACTATACAAGACAGACCAACTCATACTACTTCTATCAGAATTCTAATCAGGCCATGGAGGTTTACGGAGCGTCAGTCGGTATAGGAAAGAGACTGAAATGGCCGGACAACTGGTTTGTATTGTACAACGAGCTCAGTTTACAGTCATACAGATTACATGATTGGGATTACTACTTCATATTCTCGAATGGTACATCGCATAATTTCAGTTATAAGGTATCACTTCAGAGAAATTCTGTGGACCAGCCTGTTTACCCCAGAAGTGGCTCAGATTACCAGATAGGATTGCAGCTTACACCTCCGTACTCATTATTCAGAGACAAGAACACGGATTACGAGAGCATGGAAGATTCCGAAAGATACAAGTGGATAGAGTATCATAAATGGACTCTTAAGGGCACACATTATACAGCCATTACTAACAATCTGGTTCTTATGACAAGGGCTCACTTCGGGTATCTCGGATTTTACAGCAGAAAACTGGGTTACTCTCCGTTTGAGGGATATGTGGTTGGCGGTGACGGTATGTCCGGTTACAGTACATACGGTACTGAAGTTATCGGCCTGAGAGGTTACTCAAACTCATCTCTTACTCCGCTGGTTAACAATGCGTATGCCGGTAATGTGTACGACAAATTCTCGGTTGAGCTGAGATATCCGGTAGTATTACAGGCTCAATCAACTATCTATGCCCTGGCTTTCCTTGAAGGTGGTAACTCGTGGTCAGATATCCGTGATTTTAATCCTTTCTCGATTAAAAGAGCTGCCGGAATAGGTGTAAGGGTACTGCTCCCGATTGTGGGAATGTTGGGAATAGACTGGGGATATGGATTTGATCCTGTCGGAACAGAGAAAAAAGGTGGTAGCAACTTCCACTTCGTAATAGGTCAGCAATTTTAATTAACGCTCCAAATATTGAATAATTATGAGAAGGATATTTTTACTGTCACTGGTGATATTGGCCTCATCAACAATTATCAAGGCGCAATCGTTCGGTTATATAAATACAGAGACAATACTCAAGGCAATTCCTGAGTATGCAACAGCTCAGCAGCAGATACAACGTGTTAAGGCGCAGTATGATGCTGAAATCGAGGGTGAACTTAAAAAAGTGGAACAACTCTATAACACATATCAGTCTCAAAAGGCAAATCTTTCGCAAAATGAGAGGAGTTTACGGGAGAATGAGATTATAACAAAAGAGAGAGCTGTAAAAGATCTTCAAAAGAAATATTTTGGACAAGAGGGTGTAATGGCTGCGAAATCAAAAGAGATAATGGACCCAATTATGACAAAATTGAAGAGTGCAATTGAAAAAGTTGCGCAAACTGAAGGATTTATTATTATTTTTGATATTGCAACTGCTCAGGGAGTAGTTTATAACAACCCTGCAAACGACATGTCACAGAAGGTGATTAAATTGTTGAATTAAAAGAAAACTAAATAATTATTTGAATATGAAACATCTATCGAAATTTCTGCTACTTCTTTTTGTATTGGCAGGCACAACGTCCTTTGCTCAGACAACGTTTAAATTTGGACGTATAAACTCTCAAGAGTTAATCGACCTTATGCCTGAGAGAGATAGTGCTTTTATCAAACTTGACAAGCTTTCAAAGGAGCTACAGGAAAATATGGAAGCCCTCCAGAACGAATTCCAGACAAAAGCAGCTACCTATCAACAAAAGCAAGCAACCTGGACTGCAGCACTTCTTGAAACAAAACAAAGAGAACTTGAAGATTTGAGAAACAGATTCAATCAACTACAACAATCTGCTCCTCAGGATTTCCAGGCTGAACAGCAAAAACTTCTCTCTCCTGTATATCAGAAGGCAAATGAGACAATCAAGGCTTTAGGAAAGGAGAACGGTTGTACATTCGTATTTGATTTGTCAACAGGTGCAATTCCATATTTTGATGAGGCTCAGAGCATAGACCTGCTTCCGCTCGCAAGAAAGAAACTCGGGATTCCTGCAGATAAAGTTCCTATGCAGATAAATCCGCAACCGGCTGAACAGGCAGCAGCACCTGCTAAATAAGCATGAGGAAAATTTTTTAACTTTACAGTCGTTCATAAAGGACGACTGTTTTTTTATAAAGTATGTGTATAGGCGTTTTTGACTCAGGAGTTGGCGGACTCTCTGTCTGGAAAGAAATAATTAAGGTTTTACCTAAGGCCTCAATTACATATTTCTCGGACAGTGCAAATTGTCCTTATGGAAATAAGTCACAACAGCAGATAATCGATAGAGCATACCGGATAACTGACTTCTTGATTTCAAAAGGGGCCGGGATTATTGTTGTAGCTTGTAATACGGCAACAGCAGCGGCAATCAGGGCTCTGAGAGAAAAATATCAGATTCCGTTTATAGGGATGGAACCGGCAGTAAAACCTGCGGCACTACACTCAAAAAGCGGCACAATCGGTGTATTGGCAACCCGGGGAACTTTAAACGGAAACCATTTTCATGCATCTGTCGAACGATTTGCATCCGATGTAAATGTTGTCGCCAAAGTCGGGGAGGGTCTGGTAGAGTTGGTGGAGTCAGGTGAGACATCCGGGCAAAAGGTTAAAGATCTCCTTAAGGTATACATAGATCCGATGTTGGAACAAGGTGCAGATCATATAGTTTTAGGATGTACACACTATCCGTTTCTTCTTGATAGTATAAAAGAGATTGCCGGCAGTGGTGTAGTGATTGTCGATCCGGCTCCTGCAATTGCTTTCAGGACATTAAATGTGATTAATGAGAATAATTTAAAAATATCAGAGATTAAGGAGGCTACCTCAGAGTATCCTACAACATTCTACACAACTGCGCCTGTAGAAAAACTTATGATGATGGCTCACAGGATAGATCCTCAAATACCAGAGAGTAATTTTAACAATATTGAAATATAACCAAATAAAAACTTAACAATAACACTATGACAACCGAAAGTATGTTCTATTTTGTGCCATTGGCTTCCGCCATAGCACTTTTTTTCGCTTACTATTTCTTCCGGCAGATGATGAAAGAGAGCGAAGGATCCCCAAAAATGAAGGATATTGCCTTATATGTTAGAAAAGGAGCGATGGCATATCTTAGGCAGCAATATAAAGTGGTTATAATTGTATTTTTGATTCTGAGCGCTTTTTTTGCCGTACTTGCCTATGGCTTTGGTGTTCAGAACCCATGGGTACCATTCGCATTCTTAACATGAGGTTTTTTCTCCGGTCTGGCCGGCTTCATCGGGATGAAATCAGCCACTTATGCTTCTGCAAGAACTGCCAATGCATCCATGAGATCCCTCAACAGCGGTCTCCGTATTGCTTTCCGTTCCGGAGCGGTAATGGGGCTTGTCGTTGTAGGACTAGGGCTATTGGATATATCTATCTGGTATGTTATACTGGATAATTTTATAGATACAACCGGTGCGCAGAAGCTTGTGATTATTACCACAACAATGTTGACTTTCGGTATGGGAGCATCGACACAGGCTCTTTTTGCCAGAGTAGGCGGTGGAATTTATACAAAGGCTGCCGACGTAGGAGCGGACTTGGTTGGAAAGGTCGAGGCAGGTATTCCGGAGGATGATCCTCGCAATCCTGCAACTATTGCGGATAATGTGGGTGACAATGTAGGTGACGTGGCAGGAATGGGTGCAGACCTTTATGAGTCATATTGCGGCTCAATTTTGGCAACAGCGGCATTGGGAGCCTCTGCATTCTACATTAATCCGGATATGCAGTTGAAGGCAGTTTTTGCACCAATGCTTATAGCTGCTGTAGGTATCATTCTTTCTATAGCTGGTATTTTCCTGGTAAGGACAAAGGAGGGAGCGGGAATGTCGCAACTTCTGAAATCACTTGGAAGAGGCGTTAATTTCAGCGCCTTATTGATAGGAGTGCTGACATTTGGGATTCTTTATACACTTAATATAGAAAACTGGTTAGGAATATCCTTCTCTGTCATTGCAGGTCTGATTGCAGGGGTGATCATCGGACAGTCGACAGAGTATTATACTTCCCATTCATATAAGCCAACCCAGAAAATTTCTGAAAGCGGCCAAACCGGTCCCGCAACTGTAATCATATCCGGTATTGGTCTTGGAATGATTTCAACAGCCATACCTGTTATTACAATTGGTGTTGCTATTATTATTGCCTATTGTTCGGCAATTAATTTTGACATAGCAAATATGATGACAGCTAAGAATATAGGAATGGGTCTTTACGGAATAGGTATTGCAGCTGTAGGTATGCTTTCAACATTGGGTATAACCCTTGCAACTGACGCCTATGGACCTATCGCTGACAACGCAGGTGGAAATGCACAGATGAGTGAGCTTGATCCGGAAGTGAGAAAAAGGACAGATGTATTGGATGCCTTAGGAAACACAACAGCCGCTACAGGTAAAGGGTTTGCAATCGGATCGGCAGCGTTGACTGCACTGGCATTACTTGCCTCTTATCTGGAAGAGATAAAAATAGGGTTGGCTCACATCGGGCAGACAACAATTGATATAGCCGGAAGAGTTGTAAATGTTGCCGAAGCGACAATTCCTGACATGATGGAGTATTACCAGGTAAACCTTATGAATCCTAAAGTGCTGATAGGAGCTTTTATTGGTGCGATGATGTCTTTCCTGTTCTGCGGTCTTACAATGAATGCCGTAGGCCGTGCAGCACAGAAGATGGTAGAGGAGGTGAGAAGGCAATTCCGGGAGATTCCGGGTATACTTGCAGGCAAGGCAACGCCAGACTATGCAAAGTGTGTTGAAATATCAACAAAAGGTGCGCAAAATGAAATGTTGTTTCCATCTCTGTTGGCTATTGCAGTACCGGTGATTGTAGGCCTTATTTTTGGTGTTCCGGGTGTAATGGGGCTCTTAGTAGGAGGACTTTCTTCCGGCTTTGTTCTGGCGGTTTTTATGGCCAATGCCGGTGGCGCATGGGATAATGCCAAGAAATATGTTGAAGAGGGTAATTTCGGAGGAAAAGGCTCAGAGACACACAAGGCAACAGTTGTCGGTGACACAGTAGGAGATCCGTTTAAAGACACCTCTGGCCCATCATTGAACATACTCATAAAGCTTATGAGCATGGTCTCAATTGTTATGGCCGGCCTCACCGTCGCCTTTCATTTGATGTAATGTGTGGCACTTGTTTTTCTATTTGTCATACAATTAATGATTTATAAATATATTGCTAATAAAGGCTTACTGATTCATTTCAAAAACCTCTGATATACACAGAAATAGAAAAATCAGTGCCACAAAAGATAAAAGAGTTCGGTGTTTTACCGAACTCTTTTTGTTATATTTGTTTTGAAGATAATTCTTTGTCCCTTAAAGAATTCCGAATGAAAATCTGTGACGTTGAATAATTCATTTCATCCTGGGATTCCTAAAAAGCATCATTATATTTTTCTGATTACAAAATATTATAAATATCAAAATATGAGATATATAGAAAAATCTGTGTCACATATATTATATATATTAATCATTTTACTTGCCATCAGTTGTACAAACAACATAATAGGGATAGATACAAATAATGATGTTTCATATGAGAAAACAGCAATAAACTTAGACGACTACATTGAAGGGGAAATAAAATTGATCTCTTTAGAGACAAATGACACTTGTTTGGTGTCAGAAACAGATAAAGTATATCCAACAGAAAGCTTTATTTATGTTTATTCTTCTGAAAGAGTAATGCAATTCGATTATAACGGAGGTTTTATAAAGTCAATTACAAGAAAAGGTTCAGGACCCGGAGAAATTACATATCTCGCTGATTGTTCTGTGGATTCCAAAGACAGAAACCTATACTGTGTACAACAAGACGAAAAGGACAGTATAATGGTTTTTAATATATATACGGGAAAATATTCAGGGCGAATTCCAAATTGGAGCAGGAGTCCGTTAGTGGCTATAAGCATGTTGAATGACACAACTTTGATTTGTTTTCAAAGAGAAAATTCAACAGGTAAATCAAATCTTTTAGCCCATGTTCAAAATTTAAAAGGGCATCTCATATCAAAAATAAACAGGAATACACCTCCTGTCGATGGTCTTGTAATGAGGAGAAGACCCCATATATTAAGCTACAACAATGATATGATATATCTTCCAAACCGAGGTGATACAATTTATAAAATATGTAATTATAATTCTGTGGAACCTGTTATAAATATAACCCGACCGGGGAAATATAATAAATATAATTCAGCCTTCCTGTTCACAGGGTCATCAGTGTTAGTATCGAGTACCGATTATGAAATGAAGTATATAGGAGGAGGGAATGTTATTATGGAACCAACAAAAATAGGGTACTATTTTGTTGATATTAATACAAAAAACACAACTATTGTAGAACGTGTTTTCTCTAATCGATTAGAAATATCTTTCTCAAAAAACAACCTTTCTGATTTCTTCAACAATGTTTCTTTTATCAGGAGTGGTTACATGTCACTAATGATTAGCAATTCCAGTGTAGATGAAATAAAAGGTCAAGAGTCTTATATACAAGATGAGAATAAAAATCCTGCAATACTGATTGCTAAATTGAAATAAAAGAGGAAATCGTCTATATCCATAGAAGAGAAAGAATATGATTTTTTAAACATAAGTAAAATACTTCGTGATTTATTATGAAATATTATAAATACATTGTTTTATTAATTACAATAACAATTTACTGATGTTATTTTCTCTAAGGAATATGTACTTGCTGTGATTCCTGTTTTTGACAAAAGAGACAGAAAATTAATTATTAATAATGAATGTCATTTTATGGATTCAATACAAAAAATATTCAATAATAAATATTAACTTTTTACACTTCTGTGTCCGCTAAGGAAAACTCGGCTCCCGAGGAGGGAGGGGACCCGCCGTCAGGTGGGGAGGCTTTTCCGAGCGGATACAGATAAGCTTGAAATAAAAGAGGCGAACCAATTCGGTCCGCCTCTTATCGTAATTTATCTCAAACAATTCTATAGAAGAGTTGTGATATCATAGTAGTCTGCAAAAGTACCAAAGCTACCTGCAGAAACTCTCCATGTGATAGGGAAAGTGAACTCCTTATCAGCTGCACTGTATGTACAAGCTCCGAAGTATGCTGAAACCATACCATATTTTGAGTGAACGTAACCGGTTTGGAAAACTTTGTATGAACCGTTTGCTGTACCACCCATTGTAACGCTGGAACCGCCGTCCCATTTGAAAGTGATGTTATATCCGCTATATCCCCAAGTATCTTTCAAACGATAGGTCTCAGAAATTGCTGAATATTCAAGTGTAAGAGGCCAGCTTACATAATCATCGCCCGGAGCAAAGAAATAGTCCCAATACAGACCATTTGCATAAGGTTCAAAGTCCTCTTTAAGAACGTTGATCTCCATACGAGGATATACATTCTGCGCAACATACGGTTTAGTCTCGTTGCCATCAATTTCAATTGAAAAATGATAAGAAGTCATTAGCTCCATTTCACCGCAAGTGATAGTTATAACTTTCTGAGCCTCACCGGCAGCAAAAGTAACACTTTCAGGTACAGTAAATAAATCACCGAACGAAGATTCTGTTTTGAGTTTTACTGTTTGAGCTGCAGTGGTCTTTTCACGTGCTACAGTAACCTCAAAATTTGTAGCCTCAACGCCCATTACAATCGAAGCTTTATTTGTTGATGCAAAGTAAACGTTTGCGCTGCTTGTATTGTATTCCGGAGAAGGGTCACGAGTTATTTCGTCTTCGCAAGCAGTAGCCATCAGCAGTACTGACATCGAAGTCAACAATATGCCAAATCTGAATTTATTTAGTAGTTTCATATTTTTTCTTTTTCTAACTTTTAATAAAAATACTAGTGAACAATAACTCCGTCAGTTAAACCTGAACCGGCACCTGATATAGGGAGGGTTCCTTCGTTGTTGTTGGCTGAGAGTGGAATACCCCTGTTATTGTTGGTTTCTTTCTGAGGAATACGAAGAAGCAACCAACCATCATTAGCAGCAATGTTGAATTTGAATGCATCAGGGAAGTTAGTAGTTACAGATGGTGTAAACCTAACAACATTCTTTCCAAGACGCATGATATCTGACATAGAGAAACCCTCTCCCCATAGTTCAATACGACGTTGGAGCCATACTTCATTCTGAAAATCTTCTGTTGTTGTTGCTGCACTTGTATATGCAGGGTCACGGTATGTCTTTACGAAGTCCTGAAGAATCTGTTTTCCTCCGGCAAGATTTCCACCCATTGCAGTAGCTTCAGCTTTGATGAGAATCATCTCTTCTACCCTCATTATGCACCAGTCACCTGCGTTAATGTTGTTGCCGATAAACCCGTATTGTCCGAATTTAACATTGGTGTACGGAAGGAAAGGTAACTTAACATCAGTAATCGCGAGATCCGCTACAGCATTTCCTGTTGCTGTTCCCCAAGTAACAGTGGCAAGGTTAGGTGAATCCAGATTTTCGTCAACCCACCATCCTTTACGAACGTCAGTTGCAGGGATTTTGTCAAAAAGAAGCCTGTTGATTGATTTGTAGCAACCTACACCGGCTGAGTACGAGTCTGCAGAGAACGAACCAAGAACCGATGGCCAAGAAGGATAAGGGTCTGGCATATTGGTTGGGGTAATAATGATAGCCCACATCCAGTTCTGATCGTTGGCATCAATAAAGGTTGGTTTTGAAACCTGAGACCTGGTGTACGGAGAGTAACCTGCCATAGCATTTGTCGCATCAGATGCAGCTGCAGACCAGTTTTCCATATAGAGGTTAGCACGTGCACGAAGACCATAAGCAACCTTCTGGTCAATCTCTGCTTTACTAACTCTTGTATAACCTTCAAGTCCTGTGATGGCAGCATCTAGGTCGCTCATAATCAACTCATAAACAGCAGAAAGAGATGCGCGTGGGTTGTTTGAAGGGTCACCTTCCATATTTTCGGTAATAATAGGAACTGAAGGTTTGTCCTCATTTCCTTTATACTTAAACTGATAGTAAGGAACAAGTGAAAGGTAGTCAAAAGCACGGACAGCTCTTGCCTGTGCCTGATAAATCTTCAATGTAGGATCATCAGTTTCAGCAGGGATAGTTGCAAGGATATCATTTGCCAACTTAAGCTGATTGTAGAAAACAGCCCATCTTTCATACGGGTTGGCGTATGTATCAGTACGGTCTTCATAGCTGCTGCTTACAGAGAACCAGTTGTAGTTACTGTTGTCACCAACCATGTCAGGACCATTCAGGTCTTGAGAAAGACAAACAGTAGGGAATCCTGCGTCATCATCTCTTGATGAAGATGCTCCAAATACGCAATACTGTTTACCGATGATGGCAAACATACCATTAACGTCAGCAGCGAGTCTCTCAGGTATTGCAAGTACAACATCACTCTTCTGGTCAGATGTGAATGTACCGCCTTGTGGAGCTGTATCAAGGTCTACACATGATGTAAACAATAGACCTCCTAAGGCAATAATATATAATTTCTTATTTAATTTCATAATGATTATTATTAGATTAGATCAAACTAGAATGATAAAGTTATACCGGCAGATATTGTACGCATTGCTGAGTAGCTGTAGTTACCGGAAGTTGTTGAACTACCTAGACCTAAAGACTGGCGTGGGTCAAGACCTTTGCGGGCAGATATTACACCAAGGTTGTCACCTGCAACGTAAATACGTGCATTAGAAAGCTTAAGTGATTTAATGAGGCTCTTAGGTAAAGTGTAGCCTAACATAACGCTGTTGAAGCTTAAGTAGTCTGAACTAGTAAGGAATCTGGATGATTGTTTCTGGTATGTATCAATTGATGCGTCAAGTCTTGGATATTTGGTTGAACGGTTTTCCGGAGTCCATGCTTTAAGAATATCCATTGACCAGTTCTGTCCCGGATCATCTCCCTGGTGCATTAATTGCTCGTAAGAACCATCATATAGTTTACCTCCTAACTGGTATGAGAGCTGGATTGACAAATCAAAGCCGTATGCATTGATAGTAGTTCCGAAACCGCCGTATACCTTTGCAAGTGTAGATCCGAGGTCGGACTGAGCAGCTTTTGTGTAGTCATCAGTAAGAGTCATGTCCCCCTTGTCTGGATCAACATAGTATAGCGATTTTCCTGTTTCAGGATCAACACCTGCCCATTTACGAAGATATGAGTTATAAAGCGAACCGCCGATTCTGTAGATATAGTTTGTTCCCTTGATACC
>Ga0265297_10002640_pt1 | contig 35518 bp, 53 predicted proteins | sample Munlanlwell13791_FD_192502 | JGI IMG/M metagenome (GOLD analysis project Ga0265297, IMG submission 192502) | Leachate microbial communities from a municipal landfill in Southern Ontario, Canada - Leachate well 137-91 | ecosystem: Engineered > Solid waste > Landfill > Unclassified | place... | reverse complement strand
ATCTTCTGCCAGTCACCGATCTTCTGCCAGTCACCGATCTTCTGCCAGTCACCGATCTTCTGCCAGTCACCGATCTTCTGCCAGTCACCGATCTTCTGCGAGCCACTAATCTCCTGCGGGCCACTAATCTCCTGCCAGTCACCGATCTTCTGCCAGTCACCGATCTTCTGGGAGCCACTAATCTCCTGCGAGCCAGAAACAATAATTGATTTTAATGATATATGCTTTCCATCAACTTTCATATTCCCAATAATTTTAATATCAAAATCAATTTCTATATCTTCTTTGCAAATTAAATCCCCCCCATAAACATAAAATTCCTTACCAGATATAATTTCTGTTTTTAAATTTTCTTTAGATAATTTCATAATTCTTTCTCCTTTGTTAAAAATAACTAATCTATTTATACAATATAAACATACTTTATTTCAATGTCAACAAATTTTTAATTTTTTATACATTTTTTTTAATTTCAGTTCTTATAACATTTTTAATTCTAACAACATGCCAAGAAACCCCTGCTATCGTAATTCCTAGTTGTTTCGATATTTCAGAATAGGAATATTTGTCTATGTAATAAAATTTACATATAAGTTTTGCTCGATTAGTTAATTTATCTTGTATCTTATCTATTATAGCATAATAAATCTTTTCTGGAGTATTCTTTCTTTCATCTAATACTTCTATAGGATTATCGGTATAACTTATTTTTTGAAATTTATTTTTTTTAGTACAATTAGTTTTAAAATAGAGATCGTATCGATAATCCAAAGTAGAATAAATATAAAATTTCTTTTTATCTTGTATTCTATCTAGTTTCAACCAATTAATAGCATAATAAAATTCTAGAGTTAAATCACTAACTATATCAGAATAATCGATATATCCTTTAAAATAATTATGATATTGTTTTGCTTTTTTATAAATATAATTTTGATATTCCTTATAGAATTTTGTAAAATAAAAATTAAATTTTTCAGGATAGCTTTTACACATATAAAGATATACATAGTCTCGTGAGTAATCTTCAGTATTCAGGTTATTCATTTTTTTCTCCTTTATATTTTAATTAAAATTTTTATTACTGCTTTGCATTCTCTTATATTTTTTTATAAGGGGTTCATTTAATTGAAGATACTTATAAAAAGGAATTGTTTTCTTTACTGTATAAAAACTTTCTAAATACTTATCTGCTAATACTTCAAGAAGTTCATCTGGTATTCTCATTTTATTTCTCCTTATTTAAAATTTTTAATTTGCCCAGAGTGGGATTTGAACCCACACAAGCTAATGCCTGGAAAATTTTAAGTTTTCTTCGTAAACCGTTCCGACATCTGGGCTATAATTTTTTTAACTTTTAATCCTTTGATACGTACTGTACAAAACAAAAGCTATACAAATATTATTATCCTTTATGTTATCCATTACTAAATCCAAAAAAACCTTGTCTACATTATTTTTAGATTTCATTTCATCTTCTCCTCAATTTAATATCTACATAATTTTATTTTTTTCTTGTTTTTTCTTTTCCCACATAGCTTTCATTCTTTTCCGTCTCGCTTCTCTTACCTCCTCTGATATTATTCTTTTTTGTTTCTTTTTAGGTTCTTTTATACTATCTATATATCCACCAGCTTCTTTTTCTTTAGTAGTTTCTTTAATTATTTTACCACTTCTAGTTCTATTAACAGATAGACTACCATTAAGAAACATTTCTTTTTCTTTATCTTTTTTACTTTGTTTTTTTTCAGTTTCAATTTGTGCTACTTCAACCAATTTTTTCATCATTTGAACATATTCTGTTTCTGTAGTAACATCAATAATCTCTTTACATTCGATACATTCTATTATATCAAATATTTCTTGTTTATTTATATAACTACCTGCTTTCCGATACAAATCATCATTTATTTTTCCTTTATTTTTTTTATTTTCTATAAAGGATTTTCGACTATCTATATGAAACTTTGTATTAGAATCATTTAATGATTTAAATCCCATATTCAATTGACTGTTACATATTGGACAATACATATTATTTCTCCTTATTTAATTCATTTTTTATTTTATTTCCAAAAGTAATACTATCAATTTTTGCGTTCCAATGATCTAACAATGTTTTTTGATGAATCTTTATAAAATTTAAAATTTTTCTTATTTGATAAGAAGATAATTTTATTTTTCCTTTTATTTTTTTTATCTCAGGTTGACCAAAAATTGAAATACTTAGCTCACCATCATTTGTAGTAGCTTTAATTCTAGCTTGATGTTTTTCTCTACCAGATTTACTAGATATCCAAAGTGTAACAGGTAATCCTGTATTATTTGGAAATAAATTTGACATTTCTTCAAATTTTATTCTTTCATACTTTTTCAAAATTATTTCTCCTTATTTAATTTAAATAATTATTATTATAATATATAATAAATGTCAACAAAAATTTTATCATAATCAAAAAAATTCTTTATATTCTATAATTTTTATTCCTAATTTTTTTGCCTTTTCTAATTTAGAAGAACCTGAATTTTTATCCTCACATAAAAGAATATTTGTTTCTTTTGTAATTGAGTCTACAAAAATATATCCTTTACTCTCTATATCCTTAATCAATTCTTTACGCCCCTTAGGGCCAGTTCCGGTCATACAAATCTTTATTTTATCCATATTGTTATCCCCTTTTTCTTCTATTATATTCAAATACTGTAATAAATCCTCTATAAACTGTTTATGCTGCACAGTGTAAGCAATCAAATTTTGCCCCACCACTGATGTATCGTCTTTAAAATCCCATAAATCTTGTATGGTTTTAATACCCATTTTCTTTACAGCTTTTTCTCCTACTAAAATAATACCTAATCTATTAATAAATTGAATTACTGTCATTGTTTTAGATTTTTCAATTTGTTTAATAATGTTATCTGCTTTAATTTGTCCTATTCCTGGAATACCTTCAAGATATTTTCTATCTATACAGTATAAATCTTGAATATACTGAATAACTCCATAATTAAAAAGAGTTCTCACAGTTTCTCCAGATAAATTTTCCATTTCACATTGCTGAACCCAGTATATAATTTTTTGAATTTTTTGTTCTTCACAATTAGAATTGGGGCAACGAATATGAACCCCTTCATAAATTAATTTACTATTACAAGAGGGACAAATACTAATATCAATTTTATCAGGGGAAATATGATTTATAACTCTCTGAAAAAAAGGTATGACATCATTTGATCTTGAGATTTCAATTAAATCATTCCATCCCAAATTTAAAGATTTAACATTCTTATAATTATTCAAGGTTACTCTTTTAATTATACTCCCTCCTATATTAATTGGCTGAATTTTAGCAACAGGAATAATATTTCCATTACGAGATACATTCCATTCTATATCAAGTAAAATAGTTGATTGTGATTCTGATTCGGGTTTAAGAGCTATATTCCAATGATGATGATGTTCTACAATCCATTTAGAATCAATACTTAAATGTAAATCTTTATTATTAACTATAAGAACTAACCCATCAGTTTCAAAATTCCAAAATCCTCTAAACGAATCCTTATATTTTTTAAAATAGTATTCAATATCTTCAATTGAATACACCATTTTAGACGCAATAGATTCAAACCACCAATCCTTCAGTTGACTTATATCTTCACTTTCTTTATGATTACTACTATTTATTATTTGATATGCAATAAATTTAATATATTTTAAATCCTCTCTATTATCTTTTCGGTTTATAAGACCAACAGCAAGATTACGTAACGGTTTATTATTTGAATTAGGAAATTTTGTGTCTTTAGGTAGATATAATTCTCCCCTAATTTCTATATCTCTTAGTATATCAATAGTATTTGGAATATCAATATACTTACTTATATGAGATATGTCCTGTCCTATTTTACCGTCACCACGAGTGGATATATAATCTATATGCCCATTTTTATAAAAAATTGTACAAGACAACCCATCTATTTTTGGTTCTATAATTAGTTCTTCTTTATGATCTAATATTTTATTTAACCATTTTTGAACTTCTTCAATAGTTTTAGCTTTCTGACAACTTAACATAGGAATATTATGTTTAATTTTTTTATTTTTAACTTCTGTAGTTCCAACTATTTTAAAATAATTATTATTAGGATCTAATTCTCTAAGTTGATCTTCTAAGTCATCGAATTGCTGGTCTGTCATAATTGGAACTTTATTATAATAAACTTCTTTGGCTTCTAAAAGTTTTTTAACTATTTCATTTGTGTCCAATGTTATTCTCCTTTATTTAAAATTTTTAATAAAATTTTGAATAAACTCTTTAAATTTTTGGTCATTTTTATTAATTGGTTCTTTTATATTAATTGAATTTAAAAAATCTACTATATTCTTAAACCAAGCCTCCTCTGTTAAGTCATGATCCTCCCTAAAATTTTCAAAACTTTTTTTAATTTTTTCATTTTTAGGGTGATTACTAATAGCTTTTTTTAGAGCCTCATCAAATCCTTCTGGATTATTCATTTCAATATCAAGATTATCAATAACAGATTTATAAGCTTTTTCTTTAGTACCAGTTGTAATTACTTTCTCATTAATTTTATCTAAAACCTCATGGAACAATTTTATACTTTGATTCTCCCAAGTTAATAAATGTTTTTTAGTAAAATTATCTAATCCTTTAAAAAATTTATTAGTTAAAGTTGCATCACATAATTTTACTTTAAATAGATGCTTCATAAAAATCATAAGTCTAGGAGTTATAATTTTTTCCTCAAATAGCCCTTGCCTATAACCCATTTCTTCATATCTTTTCATTTTGTTTCCTCTTTAATTATTAGTTTTATTTTATATGCTCAACTAATTCTTTTTTATTCATATTACGAATTGTTATTATAGATTCCCCCTTTCCTCCTGGTATACTACTTTCCTCCACAATTTTAGAAATTACTTCATCATTCAAAGAATCCACTTTAGTTTTCACTACGTTTATTATTTCAAAAAAAGAATCTTCAAAACCTTTATTCTTTAATGAATTATAAATTTTTTCAGGTGAATAAATTGTAGAAGATTTTCCTTCTTGTAAGTATACTTTTTTTTCAATTTCTGGAAAATAAAATATTTCACCTTCTTTTCTTTTTGATAGTTCAATTTTTACAACATCTTGATATTTCTTAATACAATCTTCAATTGATTTTGCATAAGCAAGAAACTCAGCTAACTTTTCACTTGAAAAAGAAGTAATTTCTTGTTTCTCAAATTCACGAATTTGTTTCAATACTTGATCTGATTGATTATTTGTTATACACATTTTATTTTCTCCTTATTTAATTTTATTAAAAAAATAAATTTTTAATTGTTTGCATAGAAATAGTTACAATAGTTGTTGCGGTCTCATAGTGAGCACCACGAAATTTAGCAAAGGTTCTATGAGGATAAAATTTTCCTGAATCAGCTCTTAATCCATAAGGACGATGAATTACATTTTCATCATTTCCAATTTTAATTTCTGTTGCTCTATTATAACCGTAAAATCTTGCTATAATATTAGCTAATAGCTGAATCCCCTCTTCTATTTCTCCCATTTTCATTATTTTAAAAATTTGTTTTTTATTTAAAACTATCATATATTTTCTCCTTATTTAATCTTAAATATCTATATAAACAATATATAAATATTTATACATTTTGTCAACAAAAAAATTAAAATTTTATAAATAACCTAATTCTTTAAGACTAGTATACCCGTTTACTGTTATTATTATATGATCTATAACTGGAATACCTAATATTTTACCAGCATCACTTAAACGTTGTGTTGTTTTAATATCCTCTTGTGATGGGCTTTTCTCCCCTGTAGGATGATTATGTGCAATTATTATTGATGAAGCACTTTGATGTATAGCCAATCGAAAAGTTTCCCGAGGATGTACAATAGATTCACAAATAGTACCCACTGAAACTATTTCCCAACCTATAATTTTATTTTTATTGTTTAATAAAATAACTACAAAATGTTCTTTTAAAGAATCCCCAATTTTTTCTTTAAGAAATTCCCAAACTTTTTGTGCAGAATCTATATAAGCACTGTCACGATTTAAACTTTCATTGCTTTTATACTTTAATTCAATCTCTCGAACAACTATCATTTTTTTCTCCTTATTTAGTCTAACAATTACTATATATATAATGTATAAAATTATTATATATTTGTCAACAAAAAAATTAAAAAAAGCAAAAAAAAATCCCTATACTACTATTGATAAAAATTTACTAGATGACTATTTACAACAAGGTTGGAAAAGAGGTAGAATATTTAAAATAAAAAATCCCTCATAGATTATATGAAGGATTCTTATTTTTAAATTAGACTTCTTAATTACACTGTGTAATTAGGAAGATTACTCAGCGATAAAATTCTAATAAATTTTCCAGTTACAACCATAAAATCCTCAACACTTGCTACGTTAGCATCAGTATAAAACTGAGGATAAGCAAGTGAAGCAGTAATTTCAGTTAGAACCCCAAACGCGATACCAACATCAAGTCCCTCAAGTGGGTTCTTATATGTCAATAGCATCTCATTTGATTGTACTAATGCAGTATCTCCAGATTGTGCAGGGCATTGATAAACTTCAATACCATCCAACCAACCAGCTAGATAAACACCAGTTTTATTTGCTGAAGCATTTCCTTTCCACAAATCATGAAAAGTCATATAAGTTACTGCTTGAGTTCCAGCAACAACTTTATTAACTTCCCCACGTTTTATGTCATCATATATTTTTCCACCGATGTCCCTAATAACTGACAAGATTTTTTGTGCGTGTGATTTATAACTAATTTCACCAGCAGCAGCGAAGTCTGTATCAAAGGTATAGGTTGGATTTGATTTAGCAACACTTTTAGCAATACGAATTGCTTTATAATCTTTTGCTTTTGCGTGCTCATCTCCAACAGCTCCAATTAAAAGAGCTTCAGCATCACCAAGTCCTGTAGTACCTAGTAACAATTCAGTCATCGTTGTATAGGTATATCCAAGAGGTTGTGGAGTTGCTTGAAAACGTTTTTTTGAAACAGTCAACGATACTTTAGGATAACTAGTATACATTGTTGATTGTTCAGAATCAAATTCGTAATAAACAATAACTGTCTTTCCAGTCAAACTTTCAGTAGTAGTAAGAGTAATTGCACCACTTGAATAAGTAATCGTTCCACCAGTTACAGTATAATTTTGATTAGCAAACGCTGTCCAACCATTAGCCCCATCATCTTGTGCTACTAGAATACCATCAACAGTAACCAAAGTCTTATAAGGAAGTAATGGATACTTATCAAGTGCAATCGATTGAGAAGTACCTGAGCCAGCTTGTGATTTATATTCAGCGGTACCAGCAGAAGTATGATATGCTTTTTCATAAATCTTATCTGCCGCTGTTTGTTGTTTACCTGTAATAGTATTTTCGTAAGTCATATCAATGAAGAATAGTGCATCATCAGTAGTTGATAATGGAACTTCAGTAAATATATCTTGTCTATGACTATTAGCAGTACCAATACGAACAATTTTAAGAACATTCTCAGGAGTAGTTGAGAAATTCTGAGAAATAATTGTTTCATTAAGTTGTTTCAAATGCCTTTCCATATTGTCAATGGATTTAGCAACTCTTCGTGCTTTATCAGCATTTTCTTTATAAAGTTTTCTTAGGCCAGTTCCAATTTCAGTTTTAGACCATTTTTCTAAAAGAATCTGACCTTCCCTTTTTTGTCTTTGCAGATAACTTTGCGCTTGTTCGCGTAAAGCCTCTGGTGATTTTCTTCCATGTTTCATATATTTCATTTACCTGTATTTTCTAAAATTTTTTTAATCTATTTGCCTTATCTTAGTTATTAACTAAACCTTGTTTTTCTGTTTAAACAGAATCCTATATTTATTTATTAGTAATAATAGACTTTTTGATAAAAAAATTTTAATAGCTTTTAAATAAAAAAATCCCTAGTTTTTTATACTAGGGATTAGTGTTTCAGGAGGTTCTAAAAATAACTACATTATTTATTTTCTACCTTTTAACCAAGATGGACCATCGTCTACAAATGATTCACTCATTCGTTTAATTTTCAATCCATCTTTTTTACCTTTCTTTTGATTTTCAAATTTAATCAATTTTGTCATAGCTTCTTTTAGTGTACTCGAAGCCAAAAGATGCTTTTTAATATCACGAGCTACCGGATTACGTTTAGTTTCTCGTATAACAAAAGCTTCAACTAATTTCTTTTCTTGTAGTGCTGGTTTAGAAACTTGTTTAACAACTTTTCTTTTAATAGGCATATCTGAATTTCTTATTACTCTTTCTTCTTGATGATTAAAAGTAAATCTATAGGGTCTAAAAGATTCTGATTTTTTATTACTATCTAAAGAGGTTTCCCCACCAGTTTCACCTGATTTAGATTCGGCGGATAAGTCAATAGGTTCTTCTTCAACTTCTTCATCAATAACATATTCACCACTATTTTCACCAGCATTTGATTCCGCAGATAAATCTATTGGTTCTTCTTCTGTTTCCTCAACTATTTCCTCTTCTTCTGAGTCAAAAGGAATTTCATCATCCCCTTCTTCTTCAATTATTTGTCCATCATCGGTAACAACCTGCCCACCCATATCTTCTTCTTCAGCTATTTCAGGTTCTTCTTTATCTACACCCATAATATCTTCATCTTCTTCAGCTACTATTTCACTATCATCTTTTTTCATTTCTTCTTCATCTTCTTCATCAAAAGAAAACTCATATTCTTCTTCTTCAGAATTTTCATCCCCTTCTCCGCCTTCAAAACCTTCTACTATTTCTTCATCTTCAGGATTTTCAGGAAGTTCATTCTCATCTTCTTCAGTTACAATTTTATCTTGATCTTCCTCAGGAGTAAGCATTTCATTTTCTTCTTTAAACTTATAACCACGTTTAGTTAGTTCTTTTTCACAAAGAACAATATGTTTTTCAGCAATTTTTAAACTTTCTTTAAATTTTTTAAGTTGTTCTGATAAATAATTAATATCCTTATTACGTTTAAAAGTATCTTCCATAAGTTGTGTAATTTCTGAAAGTTTTGTTATTTCAAGTTTCTTAGCATAATTATGTCCAAAAACTTTATCCATCGCTTGAATGTCTTTCAACATTTCTTTTTCATTTAATTTATAATTTTCTAACTCTTCATTCATCTTTTTAACGTTTTCTTTAAGTTCAGAAACATTAACATTTTCATCCAAACCAACTTTTTCTATAATAGCTTTCGCTTTTTCATACTTTACAGTTGTTTCAGTAAGAGCTTTTGTTGCTTCTTCAAACTTAGTAACAGTTTCAGCAAGTTTAGTTTCGGCATTAATTTTTTGCTCATCAAGTTTAACCTGAAGTTCAGCGATAGTTCCATCAATTTTTACTTTAACATCAGCAAGTTCAACTGGTACATCTGCTTCCTTCAACATTTCAATGGCTTCTCTAATATTACTATTAGTTTTAGCTTTACGAATTGCTTCATTAAGATTATTCCGTAGCATCGATTCTTCAAATTTCATATTCTTTTTAACCTCATTATTTTTCTTTTCTATTATATTACTATCTTCAATCTTTTCTTGTATGGATTGAATATTTTCTTGTTTTTTATTAGTAAAACTAGGTTCTTGTAAATTTTCTTTTTCTGCACTTTCTATAGGTTGCTTATTCTGTTCAAGATTTTCCTGTGTAGCATAAACCTCTTGAGAAGGATTTTGAACCCAATCAATTGAACTTAATTCAAAACTATCCGGGTCTACCACATTATCTTGTTCTTTAAGAAATTCCCCGTAGCCGCAGGTACTGAAGCCCGCACGTCCTCCAATTTTTACTAACTCTAGCATCAAACTACCATTCTCCCCAATACAGTATAAATCAGCATAGGCGTGGTGCTCCCCCAATTTAGAATTTTTCCAAACACCACAAATATCTTTAACTGATTCCCTACCATCTTCAGCATGATCGGCATTACAAACTGCCCCCTCAATTACTTTTTGTTCTACTACTTTTTTCCAAAGAGATTGGGGGTACACTCTTCCATTTTTATTTTCAGTAAATCTTGTGATAGGAATTTGTTTTATAATCCCCCTACAAGAAAAAGAATTTCCGCTAGATTCAATGAGTTGCTCTTTTCCTACTTCAAATATTTGAATATTTTCTTTAGGAATAGATACTGATATGTTTTCAATTAATCTTTGTTTCATATTTCACCATATTCTCCAGCTTTAATCTGATCATAATAATAATCAGCTAATTTTTCAGATAATACTGTTCTATCCTTTTTTATAAATATTTTATTCCATTCAGAAGGATGAGAAGCGTTCTCTTTAGCATATTTTTTAGCACCATTATCAACAAAATATAACCACAACTTTGGAGCTAAACTATGATTATATGAACCTCCTTTTATTTTCCTTTTAATATTATTTATTATAGGCATAAATTGTTGTCTATAAAGTTCCCCGTCATTTTCAAGAAATAATTCTAATTCCTTCATAGCTATGGAATCATCATATTTCTTATCATAAAAAGAATCCCCTTGAAATTTTTCTTCTACAGGACTAATTCCTTCCCATAATTTTTTAACTTTATGATATTTACCACAAAGTCGTTTTTCATTACCAAATTCAAATTTATATTGTTTCATTATTATTCCTATAAACTTTGTAATATCTTAATTAACGATTGTAAATTTCTAGGTTTTTTATCATTAATTATTTGCATAATTTTATATTTTAATTCTTTTTTACCTAAAGCTTCCTTTGCTATATCCCTTAATTCTGGAACATTTAAAAAATTAAACATTACAGAATTCCAAAAAATTTCAATCCATTTTTCCATATTCAAAACATCAGCTTTTTCCATATCTGAAAGAAATTGATAAGGTTTAATAGGATTTTTTCCAACTAATTTAGAAACAATAGAATATAATTCATACGCTTTTCTATAGGTATTTGGATAAAATTTTAAAGTTTTTAATATTTCATCAATAGCGAGATTAGCCTGAATGTCACTTGTTCTATCTTCTTTTAAAATTTTTTTATATCTATTCATATTATATTATTACCCATTATCTTGTAATCTAGAAATAGAAATTCCCATAGTTTTTAAATAATGTAATAATCCATTCATATCCTTTTTATGTTTCATAAAACCATCTTCAAATATTTGATCATCATATTCAAAAATTGTATTACCGTTTCTATCTTCTACATGTGCTCTAAATTCCCCACGTTCATCTATATCAATTACATTATAAGCAGTTTGATATGTTTTTTCTGTGTATCTACTCTTATATCTTTTCATAATTACCTTAGATTATTTTATATATCGTCCAAAAAACTTATCAACAAAACGCATAAACTGACCTTGAATACCTGATGTATATTTTGTCTCAGTCATAAGATCAAGAATTCGTAGACAATCCTCAACTGCTGCTGATGCACGTTGACTATTTGGAAGTTTAGTTTTTGCATATTTAAACAAAGCTAATTTAGAACGATCATACATTCCCGATAGGGACCCTTTATCTTCTTCCGGTCCTGTTTCTACATCTGCATCAAATCCTTGCCCCCACAGTTCTTTTAATTCATATTTTGAATTATATTTTTCCATTTTAAATCTACCTCAAGTAATTATTTAATTTTTAATTCATTAACGACATTATCTTCTATATTTTCATCTTTTAAAAGCTCTTCTCCGATATTAGAACAGGCATCCCCCAATAGTCTAAAAAACTTTCTTACCTCTTTTTCATTATCTAGATGAAAAAGATTTACAAGAAGTTTAATCATTTTTCTTCTTTGAAGTTTATTCTTAAAATCTTCTGATTTCAATACTTGTATAAGCTCAGTTACTTCAGGATTTTCTATTTGTTCTTTATATGAATATTTTGATTTATACTCTCTCATTTTTCTTTATCTCATTTTTCTTTATCTCTTTTTACTTGCTGTTTCATTCTAATAACTTCTAATTCTTTTTTCTTTATCTTTAATTGATCCTGAGTTAATTTCAATCCATCAATAAGTTTTCCTAAAATTTCATTATTAGGGGTGTCTTTTTCTTTTTCTCTTCCTATCTTATATTGAATTTGTTGTATCCTATTATTAGTATCATCAATTGATCCTTGAATACGTTTAATTGGGTCCTCTTTTGGTTTTTCTATCTCTATATATCTTTTCATTATTTACTTTTATGCAACTGTCTTAATTGATTACTTGTTAGTTGTTTAAATTCATCAACAGATCGAAATATTTCATCATTTAATTTATTTGGTAAAAATACAATAAAAGGAATTGAATATGTTTTTAGATCTATTTTTGTAATTTGTCCCATACCAAATTTGTAATGAAAAACAAAATCACCCGGCCTTACTAACTTACCCTCTATTATTGTTTTTTCATTAGGTTGTATTACTCTACCTAATAATGAATTTTTACTTTTACTAATTTCTTTATATCTTTTCATTACTTAGCTATAGTAAAAAGATTCTTTGTTTCATTATAAGAAGGATTAAATCCATAATGTCCCAATACTTCTTGCACAGTTTCAAACGCTTTCTGTGATGGCTTTACTATTGTTTCCCCGGAATAAATTGCATCTTCTATAAAGGGGTCATCCTTAACAGAATATTTAAAGGCAAACACATATTTAGGAATATTTTTATCATCGGTTGAATCCTTTTCAGGAACTACAAAAAGGACTGAATTTTTAAATGCTTTATTAAAATCACTTATTATTTGTGACAGTAGACCAGATGATTCTGGAGTTGCTTCTATAAATTTTGATTTATATACCATTATACTATACCTATTATTATTTATTAGTATTATTTATTATTTTGTAGTATTTAACTGATCTGTTGTTAAAGGAGAAAATAATAATACTCTTCATTCTTAATTCTTCATTAAATAGGAAACTACCATTTGTCTCATTTGAGGATAATACCATTTTATATTATTGATTAAACTTTGACTGTGTTTAGAAAGAAATAAATTACTCTTTCCATGATATCTATCCCATCTTTTTGGAGATCTATGTTCTGGATAAATAGCCCCATCTAAAATAGTTAAATTATAATTTCCGCCTTGAAATTGAAAAGATGGCGTTGAATCCCAAATTAATATATCCGCTGTCATTAAAACATCTTCAATATCTTTATTAAATATTTTTGGATATGTTGGAGTTGTTTCTAATAATTTAAAAAAATCTAATACTCGTATTTCTATTTCATATATCTTAGATTTTTTTAATGTCATAGTATTTGGGTCTACTTCTTGTGTATGAAAATTATCCTTATACTTTGGGGTTCTTTCTGTACGCCAATAAAAAGTCACATAATCCTTAACTTTATTTATTCTCATTTTAATAAGTTTAGTATGATTAGGGGCGTTTCCCATTAATTCATTAGTTTCCTTAGAAAATTTCTTAGTTAAATTAGAAACCCCAGCATTTTTCATTAAATCAGAAAATCTTAAATTTTCTTCTAATTTAATAGAAATCCATTGTTTTGATTGAATTGGTTTATATCTAATCATTTAAATACTCGTAAATATACTTGTGAAGTTGATTTCTTAATTCATTATTATTATATTGACCAAAAAAGCCTAAGTAATAATTATAAGTTATAGGTATTTTAATATTATCTCTATAACCTACATTATCTATTTTCTTTATAATTTCTAAAATTTTAGAATTTGAGTATCCCATAAATCTAAAATCTTCAATAATACTCCATGCATAAGCCATTAATTCTTGCCTTGAAAATCTGTAATTTTTTTCTGAAGAATTCGCTTTTTTTCCTAATTCTTTTTGGATATCAATACTTACTTTATCTAACATTTGCATTCTATGAATAATCTCGTGTCCTAATGTTTGTTCTAATCCATAAATAAAAATATCAAACTCTTTGTTTCCTTCTATTAAAAAAATACCATCATTAATATTAATCTGTATTGTGTTATACATATCAGGTAAAGTTCCAGATTCACCGGACAAACCTAAATAATCTCCTATATCGTCTTTATACCTAAATTTTATTTTGTATTTCCTTAAAATAGATGATAATAAAATAAATATGTGCTCAATATCTTTTTTTAAAGTTGCTTTTTGAATTCTATCTTTATTTTCAATAATAATTTTTATTATTTGTGAAAGATAATTTTCCGGTCTTTGAACGGCTTCACATAAAGAAATATATTTAATCATTTTTCACTCAAGTACAAATACATATATTTATACAATAATTTTAAGGTATCATCCTTCATAGAAAATAGATCATGATAGTCACTAAATATCTGACCGCCAAGAATAAATTTTGTGCTGCTATCCCCAAGTGATAATATATGTCTAATTTCTTTATAATCCAACCCATATATTTTAAAAGAATTTATTATTTGCCAAGCATAAGCCATCACTTCATGTTTATTCGAAAGATACTTTTTAGCTTCTGTCTTAGACTTTTTAAAAATTTTTTTTCTTAATTCCTCATATTCAATTTTTAATGCCTGAAACCTATGAATTATTTCATGACCTAAAATAGTTGTTAATTGATTACAAAAGAGTTCATAATCTTCTTCATTTTTTTCATCTATCGTTTTTTCTAATGAGGGGTGGAAAAATATAAATATCCTCATTTCAGAGACATTAAAACCCCCTGCTTTTATAAAATCATTTTCATTAGAATCACTAAATAAAAATGTAACTTTATATTCATTAAAAGAACTTTCCAAAACAGATTTCAATTCATTAAAATCATTTACTTCATAAATTTTATTTTTTATTTTTTTGCAGATTTTTTTTATATTTTCTTTTTCAATTGAAATATCAATAACAGCCTCATGTAGATATATTCCATTTTTAGTATTTAAATAGTAACATCCTGAAGATTCTACTTCAATCAATTCAATTAAATATTTACTTTTTTTAATTTCTTTATATCTTTTAATTTTTAATACCTTTACCTATATATAATTTTAATTTATATATTGTAATAAAGTCACATTACTTTTAGTATAAATTAATACATCATTATCCTTCCTTTCCCACTTTTTAAAAGTATCCTTATTTATAGATATTGATATAGTTGAATCATTTACTAAAATATAATTATTCTCATAAAAAATATCACTGTTTTTATAACAATTGACACACATCCCAATTGTATTATTATTTCCTTCAAAAGAATTACCTTCTTTTGTATTAAATAAATATAACTTCAATTTCTCATCGTCTTCCATTGTAACTAATTCAGTAATTAAAGTCTTCCAATTATTACTAGCTTCTTTTATTACTTGATTATATCTTTTCAAAAAATTACCTCTCTTTTAAATATAAATACATATATTTATACAATAATTTTAATATTTGAGGATAATCTTTAAATACTTTATGATATACTAATAATGTATTAGAAAATCCTTTTTCTTTTGATCTACTCTTTAAAATATTTAAGATCTCATTAGATGAATACCCAATCGATCTATAAACTTCTACAATATCCCAAGCTCTTGCCATCATTTCTTGTGGATGTTTTAAATACTCAAAATCATTTTTAAAATCTTTTTCAAGTATTTGAATTTTTATTTTATTATCTTTTATTCGTAACGCTTGCCCCCTGTGGATTAGCTCGTGTTTTAATATTTTTAAAAAATAAACTTTAAATGCATCAAAAAAATTTTTATCCAATATTTTAAATAAATTTTCATTACAAAAAATTCCTATTTTACCATTTGCTTTTGTTGCCCCGCCATTTAAACCATACTCAATAAAAATATCGTCTCCATCTTCTATCCAAGATTGAAAAATAAATTCTATCTTATTTTTTTTAAAAAAAGTAGTTAATAAATTAGTTATTTTACTTGCAAGTTTTTTATCATTAAAATTTAATTTTTTTAATAAGAAATAAACTTTATTTATTGTTTCATTAATTTCATTTAAATAATCTTCTGGATTTATAACTGCTTCAAAAAGAAAATCAAAATTATAATTTCCTAAACAATTTTTATAGTTTTCATATCTTCTCATTTTGCATCTGGTTCAGGAACCGGCTTATATAATTCTATTGTAAGTTCTTTGATAATTTGATTATTTTTATTAAACCATCTAAGAACATACACATTTTTATATGATTCATGTGGACTAAAAAGGATTCTACCGTTTACTTCAGCATCCTCAATATCTCGTATTTGCTGATAGGATTTTGCTAGATAAAAAAATTCTTTAACAGGTGTAGTATCTATTAATTGATTTCTATAATAAGACTCAACATCCCCTTCTTTATACCAATTATCCTTTACTTGAACTATATTACAAGAACAAATAAAAACCAAAGAAATAAAAATAAAATATACTTTTTTCATTTTTTTACTCCATAAAATTATTTTGCTAATTCTTCTATTTGTAATTTTCCTTCCTTAGCTTGAGAATAATATTTTTTGTTGTCAGTTTCGTGATCAAAAGTTATCCTTTTTGCCATAATTTCGGCAATTCTTTTAACTACAGGATTTGTATTATCTTTATCAATGTGCTCCTGCTCAACAATTAACCCCATCTTAATTTCTTCTGGATCGAAGGTACTAGCATCTGCTTTTTTCTTATTAAAATTACCACCAGAAACAAAACAACTAACTATAGCATATATATACGTTTCTACTATATCTGCATCAAGACCTAAAGACTCTGCAAATTTATGAACTCCAGAATGATCTTGTGGATAAGGATTAGCTTTAAACCAATCAAATATTTTATCTACTAATTCAACATTATCTAATTTAATAATTTCTTCTTCAGCTTCAATAAATTTTCTTTTATATTTCATAATTATACCTCAATAATTTAAAATTAGTTTTTTATAAGTTCCTTTGCTAAAGTATAATAATCTTCTTTTTTAGAATTTTCAAAAAAAATAATATTTTTTTTATATAAGCCCTTTCCTCTATGAATAAAAGGTAAATTTAATTCTTTTAAAGCTCTTTGAATAGGGATACAACTTATTTTTATATTTTTTAATTTTGAATATTCTAAAGCTATAATAGAAGACCCCTTTTTTAAAAGAAAATATAAATCAACTATCAATAAATAATCTAATTTTATATAACGAATGTTTTTACTTCCAGTTCTATCACTCCCTTTTCCAAACATTCCATTTCTTTCTTTTTTATGAGAGCCATTAATATTTAAAGTTTTACTCATTTTATTTTTAGATTCTTCAGAATGATGTTTATTATACATTCCATTATTTTCTTTTTCTAATAAATAACCTTTTCCAAACATTCCATTATTTTTTCCTTTAGCTAATTTTCTTTCCTTTCTAGTTTTACTCATTTTAAAACAAGTTTCTATATTCGGAGTAGATCCAATTCCATAACCCTCTCCGCCTAAAGTTGCATTATATCCAAACTTTTCTAAATAAGATTTATATAATTTTATATAGTATTGTTCTTTTAAAGCTAATTCACAAGAATTAAAAGCATAATCTATAATTTTAATTGTAAAATTCTCTATACCATATTTTCTTAAAGAATTATAAAAATGATTAGATTTAGAATTTTTAGATATATAAATATGCTGTTTAACTCTATCTTCTATAGTATTTTTTGTGACACCAATATAGCATTTATTATTAAATACATTTGTTATTTTATAAACGATTCCTTGCATATTATTTTTAATAAAAATTTTTTTATTATTATTCGATATTGTTTTTTCCTAATCTTTTTGTTAATAATTTACAAGTTAATGTAATAGCTCTTTCTACATCAGCTTTTAAAAAATCTTCTTTTAATAAAATAAATTTATACTTATTCATACTTATTTACCTCGTTTAATTTCCTTTTTTATAAAATCAATAATTTTACTATAAAGTTTATAAGCATCTGAATAATTTATTTTTATACCTTCAGCAGACACAGTATCACCTGAAATATTTATAGACGCTTCTTTTGTTAAGGGGTATTCTTCTAACTCCAAAGTTATTGATTTTGGTACAATTCTTTCTGACATTTTTTTATAACGAACCATTTTACCGCGTTACCGCTCTAAATATGTTTGTTTTGAATCTCGTGGAACATAAAATTCCTTTGTTAAAAGATACAAATTATCTTTATAAGTATCTTTAATTGTAGTTATATCACAATGTACTTTTTTATATTCTGAAAAAGTTTTTAACAATAATGTAGTTTCTTTAAAAAGAAAAATTCCTACATATCCTTTACTAAAGGGAAAAAATGAGGAATAAAAAGATTTTATTTCAAGATCATCCTCTATAACAGAATTAAAATATATCTTAGTTAACCCTATATCTTCTAAACAAGAATTATCACACTGACAATTTGTAAAATCTATTAAATAATGTTGATAAATATTATCTTTCATCACAAAGTATTCTTGTATTTTTAACTTCCTTTAATAAACTTTTTATAAATATCGAAAACCATTCGGATCTAAATTTTTTGACTTCCTTTCTAAATCTACCATCGGGATACAAAATAAAAAGTGCTTTCCTAATGCAAATTCCAACCACCTCACCAGCTTTCGCTGGGTTGTCTTCCAAGAAATCAAATAATAAGAATAATACATTCTCCAGATACGATAATTTTTTCTGCATGATCCACCCATTAAAATTCCTCAATTCTATAATTTAATAAATTTTTTATTAACCGACTCAAAAATTTGTTTATTAATTAATCTATTTCCAATAAGATCATTTTTAATTATAATTGCTCTATCCCCAATATATCCATTAAAATTTTCTATCTGTGTAGGAGGAGTTGTTTTCATATCTTTAAACATAAACTGTTTTCCATCAAAAGAAGTAAATTGAATAGATTGTGTTTTCGATGCTTTAAGTCTCAAACGAGGTAAATAAACTCCGGGAAAACGACTATCATAGGAAAGGATATAAATAGGATAGGGGATACTTAGAATACGTTGAATCCATACACACTTAATTTTAGTTAAGTGCATATCTTTTTTTAAAATTTCTCCTGTAGTTTTATTATCTAAAAGAGAAGATATTATCGGTTTAATATCCATATCCTGTGTGTTTTAAGAAAATATATTATTTATTAGTAAAGAATTTTTCAAGGGCAGGGTATATAGAATCAAACATCTCTTTTGATAAAATTAAAGAGGACTCTTCAGAATAAAGGATATAGGAATTATCTAACTTATTTAAAATAAAGCTGTTTAAAGAATTTATTTCATAAAAAGAATCTGAACTTATAATATAACAACTATCTTTTCCAAGGCAAAGGTCTATCTGGTTCCCTATTTGATAAACCTCCTCCTCTTCTAATTTGTCTACTATTACCCCAGGCAGGATCTCCATTAGTATTTCGTTGATAAGATTCTCCTGCATAAGTTTTTACCTGTGAATACCTAAATATTTTTTCTTTTATTTTTTCTATCTTTGTTTTTTCTTGTGATTTATTTTCATTTAAAGACAGCAACTCTTCAAACGTAGCCTCTTTTTCTTCTTCCTCTTCTTTATAGATCTTCCAAGAATGATTATCTATGTCTATTAGAAGAACTTCAAATTTATCAAGCTGATTTTTAAATTCGACAAAATCTTGTATTAAAAAATTATGTATATACTCAAGAAATTTATAATAAGAGAGATATTGTAAATCCTCATTATCCGCAGTAGAATAACAAATAGAATCGTGTAATGTTTGTTTACAGAGAACCCAATTCATAATTATGTATCTATTTCAATATTATCAATATCAACTTTTTTCATAATACCATCTACAATATTTTTTTTCAATAATTTTTTTACGGAAGTAGTATCCCCATTAATATAACAAGTTATTTCATCTCGTAAACTTTGCTGAGGAACTACTTCAATAAGTAATTTTGTTTTTATTCCTAGATTAGTATTTTCAAGTTTAATAACTAATTTTGCAATATAAGGAATTAGTATTTCAAAAGTAGCATCTTCAGTATCATATAGATTTAAAACGGAAGATAATAATAAAGTCTTAAAAACTTCTTGAACAGTTCTAAAATCTTTTGCGCATAAAGCCCCTAAAGTTTCAAGAATATTTTTTTCTTCAAAACTTAATTTCATTAAAGACTCCTTAAATATTTAATTTAATCACCTCTAAATATTATTTGTTATAGTATAAATTGCATCATTTATATTATTACAAGTAATCCAATACGGAGATACAGGATATACTGGGTTATAAGGATTAACTGTTACAAATTGCTTTTCATATAAATCCTTTAATTTATAATATAACTCTTTTGCTTCATCAGAATTTAAATTTATTTCTTTTCCTTTTTCCATTTTAATTTTAATATTTATTTTTACATCCATTATGTTGTATCCTTTAACTAAAAAGTTTTTGTAGAGTTTTAAAAACCCTCTCATTTAATTTTTTAAGACGTTTATTTGGGTCATTAGCAATTTTATCTAGTTCCTCTTTTGATACTCGTTTTCCATCTACTTCATATAGTTGTTCTTTTTCTTCCATACATAGTCTCCTTTATTTATTCATTAGTATTTTCAAAATCATCCTCAGAATTATCATCTAAATCAAACTCCTCATCAATTTCCCACTCTTCTAATCCATCAACAAGTTTTTCATTCTTTTCAACATCTTCTACAAATTTTCTAGTTTGATTTTTAGATTCATTATCATACGTAAAAACATATTTTTTAACCTTAACTTCTTCTTTCAATTGTTTTTTTCCTTCAGGATTACAGGCAATTCTTTTATCAATTTCCTGTAATAATTCAACCGGAAAAGAATCATTTTTTATCTTAGAAGAATAATAGTGTCTATTTAATAAAGTACCCTCACGAAGACGTTTCTGTTTATTAATATATACAAAATTATCTAGAAAATCAAATAATTTTTCTTTCCCTCCAACTTTTTCTCTAAGAGCAACCTCCCATAATAATTGTTTCTTAGTCTTTTCAACCTCTTCCTCGGGAACTTCTTCTGATGGTTGATCTTGAAAATTATCATTATTAAAATTATTTTGATTTGACATAGCATTCTTTTGTTTTTCTACATCATTAAGCCATTTTACTATAATTTTATCATCATAAGGTAAGAATTTACTATAAATAGACTTAACAACATCTATAGGAATCGCAGTAACATCCCCTCCAGTTAATTTATCGGCTAATGATTGCATAATTTGATTAGATAAATCAAGTAAATCCTTTTGATTATTAATCATATCATTATTTGTCATAGATTCAGGATAGGGCATACTTAAAATAAAATCCATATCTTCTAGTGAAAACTTGTTAGAATAAATCATGTGGATTTTAACTAATTCAGAAATTTGTTGTAATAGGGATTGTTGAATTCTATATACTAATCTTGCAAAAGGTTTCCAACGTTCAATCAGACCTATACCAGAATCCCCAAATCCTGCTTCTTTTGGATCTAATAAACTTCTAGGAAGTTGTGTTGCTATAATAAGTTCATCCCGTAATAAATCAATGTCATCTATTTTTCCAAGATCAATATTAGATATTTTTTGTTCATAATCAAATAAATCTGCAATAGTTACAACAGTGGTTCCAATACCTACTTCTTCTTTATTAACAGCATTTATACCTGAGTTTTGCCAAGAAGAAATAAATTCTTGTGCTTTATTTAATTTTTCAGTTGGGGCCATAGTCCCAGGAAAATGTAATTTATAAACATCGATAGGTAATCTAGCTCCTCTTGCCGCAATTTGCAAAGTCATTGCAGAATCAAACTGTCTGTAAGGAGCCACTGCGTGAATATAAACAGGAATACCAAAAGGTTTAAAAGGTGATTTTGTTGTAAAATTCCTAAAATGTAAAAATCGCCAAGGTGGAATAGCATAGTCTCCAATAATATATCCAAACAGATATTCTTTAAAATAAGACGAAATATTATCATTATTTTCAATCATCTGAGTTAGTTGATCTATTCTATCAATCTTACTCTTATAAGAAGTAAAAAATTTGTCGTTATTCGCAATTAATTGTTTAACTCTATATGACGAAAATTCCAATCTATCTTTAAAATCATAAATGTTTATAGGGAGGATAGCATCTACACCTTTTTCGTCAAAAGATAATATCCATCCGGCATTTCCATATTGAACAACGTCTACAGCGGTAGCTCGTAAATGGGAATATATATTTATTTTATCAAAAAAATCTTGAATAAATTTTTTAACTTCTGGTTTTGCTTCTATACTAATTGGTTGCTCGTGCGAATCTGCCTGTATAACTTCATCAGCAATGAGTTCAATAGCACGAGAAATTAGAGCGGAATTTCCTGTCAATAAACCATCCTCTAAAACAAAATCTTGTGTTTCAGGAACTATGGCACAATAAATATCCTCTTCTTTTCCAGATTCGTAATCAATATGATCAAATGTCCAAAAAGGAACTTCAACTTCTCTAAATCGGTCTCTTTTCCTTCGTATTATTAAATCTTCTTTTTTTAAACTAATATTATTTACTCTTAAAGTTACTAATTGCTTTTTTCCTATAATTTCTTTCCCTCGAATAAATTTTTGTATATGTCCCTTCAATTTTTGATGTGTTGCACTATTAAATTGTATTCCAATTCTAGGCATAATTTCTCTTAACCACTTTTCTTCTTCTATACCACAACAAAGAGAAACTTTTCCATTACCACCAACAGTCCCATCAGCAGCAAGCCAACCTCTAAAAAAACCCGTCAGATATTCATCAGTTTCATCTATAGAGGGTAACTCCTTTAAAGGATGTGTTTTTGAAAAATCATCCCACATAAAAATAACAGGGTCTCCATTAAAAGAAGGTGGGTAATGTATGGTATGCCCCTCAAAATATTTAATTAATTCTTCTTGATCAGAACACAATCTAATTTGATATCCTAAATTTCTTTCACATCTTTTAATAGTTGTTCCATCACCATAAACTAATCCGTGTCTTATACCATATATGTAATCTATAGAATCCATATCAACTTCAGGTCTTTGAACTTCTATATAAGGTATCTTATTTGAAGAACGAGAATCAAATCCTTTATGTGTTGTTTCTTTTAAATCTTTAGTGGCTACAAACGTACCATCTATTAATCTCCATCTATGATTTAAAGTAGCCCGTACAATTCTATCTTTTCTAAATCCTCTTCTTTTAAAATGTATATCATAAAGAATATCTTTTCCAAAACATTTTACTTCTGCTGATTGCCAACCTTTTGATGTAAAAGCAGTTATTTCTTTATTAACGAGTTCCCCTATAGGAACTAAACCATATTCTTTACTTAACATACGTTCAGTATAACTCAAACAATTGAAGTAGAGCATGTCCATGTCAAACCATAGATCATACCTATTTTTCCAACTTAAAGCATCATCGTGCGAGCTATGAAGCCATCGATCATAATATTTTTCTACTTCTGGAGGAAAAATTTCTCTAATTCGTGATTTCCCCCCTGTATTTAAATCTATTGCATCCCGTGTAGGAAATAATTTATCAGAAGGTCCTTTAGCATTTTTAACCATACCTAAATTAAAGTATCTTAAAAATCTTCGGATTACTGAATCATTTCTTATTTCATTGTTTTCATTATTTATCATAAATTTTCCTTAAAGTATTCTATTTAATTATTAGTATTCATATATTTACAAAAAATCAGTTATTCTATGATTTGAACTAATTGGCATTGCCGATTTAGCTAATGTTAATAACTGCCAAGGTTGACCAGTATTTGAACTTACAAACTCATCAGCAATTATTAACCATTTACCACAATACTGGGTTGCTATTCTTTTTTGTTGCATAACTGAATCTACAGATACATTTATACATTTTCCTGTATACGCTTTCGGATTAAACTGACTTATTATTTGCATTCTATAAGATATCGCTGATGTTCGATATAATGAAGCTATTTTCCCTTTTGTTACATATTGGTCTGCTGTAGTTTCTTCAATACCAAAATTATGTACGTTTGTTACTGAAGATATGTTTGATCTTCTTATTAATATTTTTTCATTGTTTGTTTTTTTCACAAAAAAGTTTGCTAAGGTTGGTTCTTGAGAAACATAAGCCCCTTGATTATTTACAACATATACTTTATTCTTATAATTTTCAAAATTAACTGGCAATCCTCCCTGTAAAAAAGTATATCCTTTTACATAGCGTACTTCAGTAGACATTGTTAGGCCTAGATTAAATTCATAATCATATACAGAATCCTGTCTAATTAATTCATCAAGATTCATAAAATAAAACTCACCCTGATCATTTATAAATGTATAAAAAGGTGATTTATTATTTGAAGAACCACAAGCAATACGAGCTAATCTTTTTAAATAGCTAGAGCTACTTTCATTCATCTGAGGAACGTCTGGTGTTCCTGTAGTAGTAGTAATATGTTGTTTGGCTACAGGGATACCAAAGACATTAGTTGCAATACTTTGTGCAATAGCAGAAATAGTTTGTCCTCTCCATGCCTTTGAAACAACTAAATCTTTTAAATATTCTGCTGATATAAGTATTAATTTATTGATACCAGAAATATGCTTTCCAGGTCTAGCATCTAACATTTGATTTTCTGACCAGGTATATTTATGATCAAAAAATCCATAATCTCTTTTTCCAAATTGAATTCTAAAAATCAACCCCTCAATAAACAATAATTCATCTAATATCATACCAACAGGATCATTCAAATTTAAAACTGAATAAGCAAAAAAAGAATTTATATCACTTTCCCATTTAATTTGTGGAAAATTTAAAATTGTCAAACCAGAAAAATCTGCTAGATTAGGAGTTAATTCTAGTATTAATTCAAAAGGATATATTAAAGGGGATGTGGATTGAGATTCTTGTCCTGTTGCCATATATTTAATTTAACCGAATATTCATTTCTCCATCAATGCCATCTTCATCAATGATTAATAATAACTGTTCTTTTTTTGCGATACCTTTCATCTTGTATAACGAAAACTCGTTAGTTCCAATAATTGACCCACCATAAAAAGTAAACCCACCATTAAATATAGGTATCTTAGCAGTAGAATGGATGTGCCCAGCAACGATATGATCAAATTTTGTATCATCTGTAACACCTATTTGATGAAGTATCCCATATAGTTTTGCTGCTGACATTGCGGTTGAATAAGCGGGTAATCCTAAAAATCCCCCGGAGCCTTCACCAGTTAGAATATTTCCGTGGGTACATAAAAATTTTGTATTTTTAATTTGCTTAATTATAAAAGGTGATTCTGGAACATTTATATGAATTCTATTATTTTTATTATATTTTGACATTAAATCAAAATACATTTTCATCTGTCTTCCAAAGATGAACTCATAATTCATTGTGACACATTCTTTATAATAAGGCCTCCCAGGAAGTATCCTTGAATGATTTCCAACAATTATATCTATATAAATATTTTCAAAACACTCAGATATTTCAATTAATTTAGGAATTAAGTAATTTTGAAGATAAAAAATAGATTCAACTTCATTAAGATCAGAGTTTCTCACAAGTTCATTATGAATACCCCCGCAAAATAAATCCCCATTACAAATTATATGTAAATTTTTAACTATAATTTTTTTTGCATATCTAATAACTTCAAAAAACAATTGATTCATTCTATCTACCGCAATTTCTTTATTAAAAGAATTTACAAAATTTACTTCTTCAGGAACAACAACCTCACCAAGATGTAAATCTGAAAAATTTAATAGTAGATCTTTATTAGACTTTATTTTTTCCTTTAGGGGCTTAACAACATATTTAAAATCTTTTGTTAAATTTTCTTTATATAATTCTAATAATTTTTCATCATGAAGTGTCTGATGTAATAATTTTTTTCTATCTTGTTTTAACTCACTATTTTCTCGTCTTAATTCAGCATTTATTTTTTCATTTTTAAATTTATCTATATCTTCCCCAAATGCTTCTTTTTCTAGTTCTTCAAAAGTATTAAAAAATTTAACATACTCCTCTCCATACTTAGAATTAGTCCTATACCAATTTCTTGACATAGTTCCTTTTCTATTAGCACCAGTTGTCTTATACAAACTAAACAGAGTTTTAAAATCAGTAACAATGTCCTGTTTAGTTGTTTTTTTAATGGTACTTTTTTTATTTTTATTAGACATTTAGAAACTCCTTTTTATTTTAATACTAATAATTGAAAATAAATTTAATATTTCTTATTAGTAAACCACAATATGCCACAAGGATTAAGATTAAAAAAAGGTGATATTTCTTTAATGGAAATATTAACCCTATCCCAAGCAGAATATAAATCTAAAAATATTGATGATAAAGTATGGAGGTATAAACTAGACATAGTTTCTGCTAAGATTGTAATTAGAAAAAATTTAAAATATAATCCCTCTACAAAGCAATGGGAACAATCTGGTCGTGAAGCGCAAATTCAATTCCTTATTAAATCTGAACCAGAATCTTATAAAGATAGAAGTAATGTAAAAATTCATACTTACCCGATTACTTTCCTTTTTAAAGATTTTGAGAAAGGAATGAATTCCCCCTTTAGAAGTCGTGTTGGTAGCCTTAAAAAACCAATTTTTCCCAAACCAAAAAAACATTTCATAAAAGATGCTAAAGATAAGAAACAAGAAGAACTGTATAGAAAGGAAAATGAAAAAATAACTCAAAAAAATAAAGAAATAGCTAAGAAAAATATATTAAACGGTGTACAATTACAGTTCTTTTATGATTCAATGTTTATTTGGAATGCCTATGGTTTATTATGGGGTCCAAACTATGCTAAACTTCCTCCTAAAATTACTAATCCAAATTTAATTCCGTTTTTTTCAAAACACGAACTTTTTATTGTTCTTAAAGTTCTTGAACCTATGTTTAAAAAATTAAAAGGTTTACAATTAAACAAGCCTATTAAAAACACAGAAAAAATATCAAAAGACATATCAAAAAACGAAGAGACCCCCTCAACCACGGAAACAGAAACAATAACCACAATACCAGAACCAGCAGATGATTTTGGAATGGGGTAATATATAAGAGCCTATACTCCTATAGGCTCTATAACAGAAATTTCATTATGAATTGAATCCTTGGATAATTTCTGTTTTTCTTTCTTTTGAATTTCAGCTTTCTTTTTTGCCCATTCCTTAAATCCTTCAAAAACAACTTTAGGTAAATCTTTTAACTTTTCTTCATTCATTTCTTTTGAATCTTTTCCAACGTCTTTCCAATCTAACTTATTCCTTCTACAATACTCTCTTCTTTTTTTTCTAGGATAAATAGTAGAAGCGATATTTAATTTTTCCTCATAAGACAACTCTACTTTTTTTCCTTCTTCATTAACTTTTACGGCTTCCATTTAAAATCTCCTTTATTAAATAGTTTTAAAACTCCATCTAAAATCTCCTGACATTGGACACCTGTCAGAGGATAATGAATCTTTTTCTATAATACATACATAAGTTGTTCCTGATAATAAATTACCTGTGGGATTAATAATTACTGTATCCTCATTGGAATCCCAAGAAAAAGTAATTGGGGTACTAGGAACTAATCTTATATTTTCTTCAACACTTGATTTATACATTGTAAAATTAAACATCGCAGATAAAGACCCACTAACAGGAAAATTAATAGCTCCCTGTAATGGATATGTAGAAGTAATAATAGGGATACCCAATGTCTCTGTATATTTATCAACGTGAGTTTGAATATTATCTTCTAAGCTTCCTCTAAAAAAAGTTAATTGATATACTTTTCTAACAATATATTTATCCCATAAAGAACCGATTAACTTTGGAGAAGTCATTATTAATGGAATTTTTCTTCCATTATGATCAAATAAAATATCTACTACTATATCATTCTGATCAAAATCCCTAGATGAATCCATTGTATCCCCGGTAAATGGAACATACATTTTTATAGGCATTAGTTCAGTTAATGAAATAGCCCCAATCGATTCTTGCCCAGAGGAACTATCCATTGTCTGAAATAATTCAACCTCATTAAATGGATACATAATATGAACATTACTTACCAGAGAACTTGAATAAGAATTTGTTTTATCCCCTATTAAATCCCCCTGTCCGTCACTATTTACATCATCAGAAGTTTGTGTTATTCTAATAACATTAGTCTTTGTTCCAATAAGGTTAAATTTAACATCCCCCACTTTTCTAAGTACTGGTGCTAATGCTGAACCTATTTGATCGTATGCTGATGGTTTAAATCCCATTATCCCTCGGTTGTAAAAAAGAATCCGTAATCTTCTCCAAATGGAATTCCATAACTACTCTGCGCCGTAGTATAAACAGCACCAGAATATATAGTACCAGAAGTTAAATTTTCAGATGGTTGTATAATAACACTAGTACCAGATGAATTCCAAACATAGTCCATTGATATAAAAGGATCAAAATAAATAGCTCCTTCAGCAGAAGACTCATTCATTGCCTGATTAAAATTAATTAAAATCTGTGATTCTACTAGTACCCCCACAGAAGCGTGTGCGGGTGTAGTTGAAGAAACTATGGGAGTTTCTGGCATTATTGTATAAGTTTCTTGTTTACTATCTCTATAATCATTACCAGAATAAGAATTAAGATAGAGATCAATATTATCCACAGGTGCAATACTAGCATCTGTAATTAAATCATAATAATGAACCTCAGTATTATGTACAATATCTTGAATTTTTCCTACATTTAATTGTTCTGCAAATTCCCAAGCATACGTCCCTTTTACAATAGATTCAAAAGATAATAAAATTGGAATAGAAGTTGTATAGCCATTAATTACTAAAGGAACAGTTATTATTGTTTTAGACGCATTATCTTCGTTTAAAATAGTTAAAGCTCTAAAATAATCAAAACCTGTTGCAAAAAAAGATACCATGTTTAAAAATAACTTCATTGGTTTTGCATCAATTTTACATTTTAAACTATCTGCATATACTCCAATATGTGCCTCCTTATTAAATCTAGTATTATCTAATTCGATATCCCCATAGTTAAAAGCAGTGAAAGGAATAGTGGCATTTGATAATTGAAAAATTTTAGAGTTATCTTGTAATGCACGATTGGTTATATCAGTTAAAATAAATCTTGACCTACCAGAATTAGCTGCTTCTTCTTTTGCTTTTTCTATCGGGTCTGTTTTCACAGATGTATATACATAAGGTAGCGAAGAATATAATAATTCCCAATAATAAACACGTATTGCCTCCATGATAGCAACAATCATTGGAGGGTATTTATTTACTTCTAAATCAAACCAGCGTTTCGCCATTTATTTAGAACCTTGTGAAGTAACAATCTTTATTTTTTTATTTTTTTTTAATTTATCTTCTTCTGGAGATTGCCTTTGTTTAATAGGAGTTTCTGGGATTTCACCAATAGAACTTGAGGTTAGCATTTCATATACAGGCATATATTTAGAAATATCTTCTTCTGGTAAAGATTTATAATCAACGTTTGTCCATTTTTTTTCAAAAGCCCATTTATATTTTTCTGGGGCTTTCTCTTTAGAACCGTATTTATTTCTAAGATATTGAATATACTTAAATTGTTTCTTACTACTTACTGGCATATTTATACCTATGTGTTAGAAATACACGCTCTTTTTTTAGGATCAAATATTTTACCTTTCTCACAAGGCTTATGACACATATCTGCTCGTGCAGAATAATCTTGTCCCCTTAACTCACAAGAATTTTTATCTGCTTCGGTCATTTTACATTCTCTACACGTGCATTCTTTTTTATTACAACCTTCACATACGTTTTCTTCTACTCCACCTTTATATCCTTCACCTTCCATAGGGCCTTGAGGATTCCCACAAGGGCATTCTTCCGCCCATTTTTTTCTTGTATATTTTTCCATTTAACTACCTTTAAAATAATTTATTATTTATTAGTAATCATTTATGCCTAGTTACAAGTTTCATTACTTATTTCTTTTTTCTCTTTAATATAAGGTAATATTCTAAATGATTCAGCATTAAAAATAAAAGGTAATCTAAATTCTGGGCCATTATTATTTTTGCAAGCGGTAAGCCACAAAATATCTTCTTCTAATAACCATTCTTCCATTCTATCTGGAAAGTACTGTTTCTTAATCATAAGGGGTCTATAAAGGGATAAAACCATTCGACAGCGTTCAAACCATCCAGCACCCCCCTTTATATCTTCACGAACAAAAACTTGATGATCAATCTCTTCAGGTTTTTTAAATCTTATCCCACCTCTTGCTCTGTTTTCATTTGCTTGAACTACTAGAAGTGAATGAATACCATTATTTTTAGTTATATTATGTAATTCAGTTGCCCCCTTTTCAACTCCCTCCCCATATTCGCCACTAATTTCTTTTATCATAGAGGCTAAATCAAGAACAACTATTGTATATTCATCATTATTTTTATAAACCCCTTCTTTCCTAAAATGTTCTTTTCCTGATCTAATTAAATTATCAACATCCCCTAAGGATAAAGAAGATTCATCAACGTGTAAATAATTTTTTATTTGTGAGAATCCTTGTAAAGCCCTCTCAACTTTTGAATTAAACCTATCATCTCTTTTTTCCTTATATAATTCACCTGGAGAAATATTTAATCTCATAGCCATTGTTCTATCCATTTCAGAATCAATAGTCATTTCTGTTCCAAATTTAATAACTGGAATATTTCTACTAACCCAACTCATTTGCATATTCTGAGACATCGCAGTTTTTCCTGCCCCGCTGGGAGCAAATAGTAAAGTCATTTCCCCAACGTTAGCTTGATTAGGACAAGCATCTTTAATAACCTTATATCCCAAATCTCTTTGTTTTAATCCTTCGTCCCTTTTCTTTAAAATTTCTCTATAGTTATCAGCTAACTGCTCAGTAGTTAATAATCGTGTAGAACCTTTAATCAAAGAAATATTTTCTTTGATTTTATTTGCAAGATCATCTAATTTATCTAACTGTACTTCACCCGTTGGGGATATTTCAACTAGCAAATCTTCAAGTATTTCTATATTTAATTTATTACTGATATAATTTTTTTTAATTCTATCAATAATAAAATCAAGATTTTCAAAATCGATAAATTCATCATATATTTTTTGTAAATATTCTTTAGGTATATCTGCTTTTTGTTTTACATAATGATATAATTCATCAACAGTAAAATAAAGATTATCCTTTTTTACTTGTTCAATTGCATAACAAATAATAGATATAGAAGAATTTAATAAAAATTTAAAATCCAAAAGATGTGTATCCTGTGGATTTTTCATTAAATATGATACAAATTTTTCCTCATTATGGAGATTAATTGCGGAAAAATCAGTTGCCATAAAAGGCTCCTAATAGATGGATTTTTTTATATTTTTTTTAGTAAAAAAAGAGTTATCACTATCTTTTTTAGTAAACATATCTTTTTCAAGAGGTATGTTAAATGAATCAAAATAAATTCTTAATAGTTTTGGTTTTCTCTTACATTGTATAATAAAATCATTTGTTTTTATATCAAGTAAAATAAAATCAACAAGAGTAAAATTTTTTCTAATATTATTTTCGGCTTCCTTTAATTTCAATTTCCAATCGTGAGGATAATTTGTTTCTTTTTTCCATAAATTTTTAAATAGATCATCTATAGACTCAAATCTATTTACAATATCAAATAAAATTTCTTTTGGTAAATAAGGAACAACATTTTCAATATTATCTGAAGTATCTCCGTGAATAGCTTTATAAATTTGTATAGCCTTTCCTCTAGAGGGATCAAAACTATATTCTTTTTTAAAACTTTCGACAGTATATAATTTATTATAATTCCACCAGTCTATATTTTCTTTTAAATTCCGCGCCCAATCTAAATCATTAGAAATAACAATAGCTTTATTTTTTTTATCTATGGGCAGGGACTTTAATAATGGATAGGTTAAATCATCCGCCTCTAAAGAAGGAACTTTAAAAATAAAATAGTCATCAGAATAATTTTTTAAAATTTCCACAAAAATTGAAAGAATTTCATAGATACCTTTAGGAACAGATTTTTTTAATCTATGACTTTTATAATTCTCATCAATAACTTTACGAATTGTTAATACATTTTCAGGATTATCAAAAAGAAGATATAATTTAGAATCAATATATCCAAAATCTGTTTGAAGTTTTTTTATAGAAATTAACGCCTTTTTTATTGCTAGTGAAGAAAGTTCAGTTTGATTATCACAAATTACATTTTTTACAGAAACAATAAAATTTCTCCACCATACGTTTTGAGTATCAATTATAAGATATCTGTATTTTGACAAATATTATTCTCCTGTTTCAGGAAATTCAGATTTTGAAAATTCACCAAACACTTTAAGAAAAGTCTTAATATTTCTTATATCTTTTGCAGTAGTACTATCTTCAATAGATTCATTATTTTCTGATGGGATTCTTTCAGACTCCTTTTCAATTTGATAAAAATCCTTTATCGCTGTTACCATACCTAAAGTAAAATCATTATCACTTTTATTTAAAGCTGAAAGAAGATACGTTAATTTTGTTATATCTACATCATCATCGCTTTCTAATATTTTTTTTATCTTCATAGATACTAATTGCTTTAACTTATTTTCAGCAGAGGCTTTTTGTATCTGACTATCAATAAACGATATAAGATTAAGACTACGAATACTCTTAATATTAATTTTATCTTGTTCAGCTAAAGAATTATTTTGTATATTATCTACTAAAGTTTCAACTTCATTATTATTTTTCATCAGCAAACCTTTTTATTGCATCCATAAAATCAAATTCTTCATTTAAAATTTTAAAAAATTCTGGTTTTAATTCTTCCTTCATTTTTCTTATTTCAGCAGCTACAGACTTAGACGGTGAGTCTTCAAGCTCTTCGTCTTCAGTTAAACTTAAAAATTCTCGAATATCCGGCCACTTCCAACCTTTTATTTCTCTAAGATAGAAACAAGATACTATTATTTTTGATCTTTTATAATCTTCAATTGATGGAACCCGTACTGAAGTTCCATTATAATAATAAATAAGTTTATCAAGTTGCTCAGGATTAAGAAGTTTAGCTAAAATATATAAATCATCTTTTTCTATATTAAACGAAAATACAAGTAAAGATAATGCTCGTAATAATTTTTCACCAGTATACTCAGAAACTTTAAAATAATTATTTAATGTTTCATTCAAAGAGTCGGTAATAGTCTTCATATTATATTAGTATTATCAAAAGTAGCTTATCTATTTATTTCATCTAGTTTTAATAATTCTTTTCGTATAATATCCAGTGTTTTTAAATAAACTTCTTTATATTTTCTTCCATAAATTTTGTATTGAATCAATTTACCCCCATCATCATATTTATCCTCTTGAAACAATTTTTCAGCGAAACGTTCACCATATAATATATTATGATGAAAAGCTAGGAGTCTAATCATATCTTCTTTCTCTGTTTTACAAAAATCAGATATCCCAAAAAGAATATTAATAATATACTTAACTAGATATTTTTTATTCTCATTTTCTTCAATAATCTCGTATTCTTTTGACGAATATTTATCTATATGATAGAAATTACTATCACTATGACTATCATCAAAATCCCAATTCAAAGACAAATCTTCTTGTAATTTGTTGTATTTATTAAACAATGCTTGCTTAATTTTATCTATTAAAGCCCCTGCAAATGAAGCATAAACTCTATAATCTTCGTGATTATAATATTCTTCTACTAAAAAAGAAACAGAACAATAGGAATAACTTTCTAAGTCTCCCTCATTAACAATATAGGGACTATAAAATTTTTTTATAAGACTTTGTGAATAGTTTATTAGAATTTCAGACATTTGATCAAGATAAAGCATATCTCTATTATGATAAAAATACTTATCTTGCAAAACCATTAACTTACGTTCTGTTTCTGGTTTTAAACAATAAAATTCATTACACATAGGACACTTGCTTTTCTTTCTGTCCCATTCTTGTCTCTTTTCTTTATTTGTTATCTTAAATTGATACCCACATTTTCTACAAGTATTATACCGTCCACGATTTTCTTTTATCATTCTTTTAATATACCTATATTTTTATATATAGTCAATTTTTTATATTTAATTATTATTTAATATAAGATAATATATGAGTAATTACATCTACGGTCCATCCATTACCTAGCATTTTATATCTAGCATTATCACTAACACCAAAAGTATAATTATCTGAAATTGTTTGTAATCTTTCACATTCTACTGGGGTTAATCTCCTCCAAGTATCATTTTCATTTTCTATTTTAATATTATTATTTGTGCAAGAAGTTGGTGATTTTCCTTGTATAGAATAAATTCTATTATTCATCTCAAATTTACTATCATTATCAACTTTTCCTATTTGTATACATCTATTAATATTAATTATATTTTCTTTTAAAGAAGATGCTGTTAAACAATTTGATTTTTTATTTAAATCAAAAATAGAGAATCCAAATCCATTTCCTTTTAATAATTCTTTATTTTTATGTAGTATCATTGAATTCTTTTCTTTTTCTTTAAAATTATATTTTATATCAACATTTTTTTCTAAAATATCTTTTAATATTATTTTTTTATTTTTAGGTTGTTTAATTCTTTTTATATTAGTCCAGTATAACCGTTCCCTATTTTGTGCTGAAACTAAAGACGAATTTATTAAAATAGGTTCTAGTCCCACCTTTCCAAACAATACAAATTTTTTTATACAATCTGGATACACCTCACCTAATTTTTCAGAAATAACCTCCTTATATTCTTTTTTCATTTTAACATTTTCAAGTAAAAAATATTTTGGTTTATAATATTTTAAAATATCAACAAAAGTAAAAAATAATTTACTTCTTGGGTCATTAAAATTTAATTGTTTCCCAGCGAAGGAAAATCCCTGACATGGGGAGCCAGCTAATATCAAATCTGGTTTTTCAATATTCCACTCTTTCCAATTATTTATATCACCTAATTGAATAGTATTAGGATAATTTTTCTGTGTAACTATAATAGAAGCTTTTTCTATTTCTGAAACATAATATTTATCAACTTTTATTCCTGCTCTTTCTAAAGCAACCTGACCACAAGATATCCCATCAAATAAACTTAAAACAATCAATTTACTTAAACCCCCACACATCACTAATAATTTCTTCAGCGACTATTGGAACATCCCCTAATTGAAAATTTTGTAAATGAAACAAACAAAGTTTTTTAACTTCTTCTAATTCTGGTTTATAAATTTTTAGTACTACTGAATCGTGAACCATAATAATAAGTTTTGACTTCATTCCTTTTTCTTTTAATTCCTTATAAATACCAGTCATAGCTTTATGCATCATTAAAGCTTCCATAGAAAGTATCTCAGTATTAGTACAAATATTTTGATTATGATTTAATAGTTTAAAATATTCTTTTGTTCCTTTTCTTTGCTTATAAAGAAGTTCAGGTAAGTGTCGTCTACTACCAAATTCAGAATCAATATAACCCTGTT
>Ga0265297_10002638_pt1 | contig 35542 bp, 63 predicted proteins | sample Munlanlwell13791_FD_192502 | JGI IMG/M metagenome (GOLD analysis project Ga0265297, IMG submission 192502) | Leachate microbial communities from a municipal landfill in Southern Ontario, Canada - Leachate well 137-91 | ecosystem: Engineered > Solid waste > Landfill > Unclassified | place... | reverse complement strand
GGTCTTTAATATCATACTTACAGTATAGCATAAGAACCTGTAAAAAGCAAGTTATTTTTTACCCCTTATCAATTAACTAATTCCTTCTTCGAGTGCTAATTGTAATGCGTATCCGTCTTCCAATACCTTCTTAAATTCTTCGGCAGTTCGGCAACTGTAATCACTTTCGTATTTTTTCTTTTTCAGTTTTCCGTCCCTTGCAATTAAGTATCTGAAGCTAAAATACTTTTCTCCGACTTTTATATCCGATACTTCAATTTCAATTTTTGTCTTTAATTTTTTCATAATTTTACCCCTTATCAATTAGCTGGCTTGGTGCAGTTTAAATTTATTTTTCAGTGGCTTCTTTCCTCCTCTTGTTTGCACAGATCGGCGGCCCGGTCTATGGCGGAGGAGATGATGTTTTCTATAAACCATTCCAATCCGTCGTCATTTTTACCCGTATAATTTACCTTGTCGCAATGATTGAATGAAAACTCGCAGAAATTATCCCTGAATTCCTTTCTTTTTTCTTGCGCCATCTCCACCTTCAATTTTAACAAGTCGATCATTTTGATTTCCCTTGGTTGATTAAATACTTAATGTCGGAGCGGATGTTATTAACTTCTTTGCCGTGATATTCTCCATCACCAGTGGCAATCTCCATCGCCTCCCTCAATGCGGCTTCCCTCGTCATACGGTTGGACTGGGAGAGCATTTCTGCCAAATATTCCATCGTAATATATTTTCCTTTGAATTTCATTAAATCTTTCCCCGTACCTACGGTAGCAATAACTTCTATGGAATCATTGGGGACAGAATAAATCGCATCGGGAAAAACTTATTTAAAAATTTAATCTCCTCCTCGCTCAATTCTTTTTCCGGCATAGGGTTATAATTTAATATCAATTCGTTTTCCTTGAAGATATGACCGGTTTCATCGCTACAATACCATTGACCCTTGCTATTGTCTATTTCATCATCGGACATTTTTCTGACATTATATTCAATGTCAAAATCTTTTCTAAGTACTTTTATATATTCTTTTTCTGGCATAGCGGTTATTTCTTAAAAAATTGATAAAAATCCCTTCCTATTTTAAACGAGCAGTCTTTGTCTGGACTTATCCAGCATGAAATCCAAACGATGAAAGTTCCAAATGAGGCTATTGAAAAGAATAATATATTTCTAAGCAAATTATTCTGCGACGATTCTTTTTCCGGCATAAGGTTATTTACTTAGCAAAATTAGTATCAATACAAAGGGAATGGCAACGGCCAATATCATTGCGGCACATCCTAAGCTCTCACCCATTTTCGTATTTCCAAATTCTTTTTTCGGCATAAAATATCCTTTAGTTATTTATCGTATCCAGCCCTCCGCTTTGGGCGGAAGGGGAATTGGTTAAATTTTAGAAAATGCTTATTTAATGATATTATTTTTTTCCCTATTTTGTGTTCATAGTATTCAATTTCAGCACTAATCCATCTATGTGCTATTTTGTGCCAAATTTTTTTAATTTTATCCATATTTATTATCTTTAATATTCAACCCCCCCTGCCCCGGAGGGCGGGCTGGCGTGGTTATTCTTCAAATTCATCAACTCTGATAATCTCGGCAGTTTTATCTCTGATTGATACGTGTTGCGATGCTCTTTTAATGGATTCACCGTAATCGTCGCACGTAGAACCATTGACTGTGAATGTTGGGATGTTTCCTAAAATATCCCTGTGTTCACCTGTGCCTAATTTTTTGCCTTGTAAAATTGGAGTATAATATTTTTTCATAGTTTTATGTGTGCTTGGGGCGGAGATTTCGCAAGAGGTCAGCCGCTCGCTTCCCATCGGGATTGGTTACCCGCCAAAGCCTCGTCCGCTGTCTTGCATTGCCACTCCGCACTTCCCCTTTCACTCTTCCATTGGAGACGGGCCTGAAGAGAATTGCCCGGCGTCTACCTTTTTTCGCTTACCCAAGCATAGATTTTAATCTTTCCCCGGCCGGTCTCCCACCGGCATCTCCCCCGTCGGGGCGTTCTCCTCCCGCTTAGCAAAGGCTGGGACTGCTCCGGTTTTCAAGAAGCCGGAAAATTGAACTACGGGGATGGCTTTATTTTTTAATCTCTACGGTACAAATAGTATCATTTTTACTCCCACCGTGTGGAACAAGGAGAACCCTCGTCATTTCAAATCCCCTATTCTTTCCCAGCCCCATACTGTTCCATCCGAAACAGATTGCCTTTCCCCCCTTTTTTAATATCCTCTCCGCTTCATTCTTCAGGGCTGAATTATATCCGGCAGAGGTGTGCCATCCTGTTATTTTTACTCCCGCCTTCTTATAGTGTTCACTTACCTGCCTTAATGAATATGGGGGGTCAAGAATAACGCAGTCAAATTTACCCGTCTCCATTGATTTTAAATATTCCAACGCGTCTATTCCTCCACCACAAAGGTCATTGCAGAATTGAGAATATATTTTCCCATTCTTTCCAGCATAAGGGTCACAGGAAATACCATTAACTTCTTTTTCTAATAATTCCCTTATTGGCTTTATTGAAAATGTCCAAGCGGATGGCATAGCCCAAATTCTCTCTATCGTCATATTTATAAATTTATCTGATTAAGTTTTTGGCGGGCAGGGATAAAGATTATTGCAGTGGGATGCCCGAAGGACTTTCACCTTGACTTCTTTGGCTTCCTCAGGGAGTATCCCATTTTCCTCCCTGCCAGGGCACAGATAGATATTTATTTAGTCTCCGACTTCTTAATTGCATCCCTTATCTTTTTATTTATCTCTTCGTCATCGGTAAAATGATTCCTCATCTCTCCTAAAATCTCTTGCAGGGAAACTTCGTTGGCCTCCCTGTTTCCGATTTCAGTCCTTAATTTCGCTATCTTTTGGATCGCAATGTTATTCATCGTCCCTTGTATCATCGGGAAGGAAAACCACAGATTGCAATATTCTTCATTCGTCTTTCCATCTTCATTAGTCCTGCACGTGGCGAGCATGTCCTTGGCGGAAATATAAACCTCGCACATGAAGATAAGCATCTTCTCAAGCTCCCTGATGTATTTTTCCCTATTCATTTTAATTTCCGCTAAGTATTAGTCTCCGGCTTCGCCCTGAACCGGGGGAGGGATGTCGCTAATTATTTTGCAAAAATAAGTATCAAGGCAAGGGGAATTGCGATAGCAAGTATTATCCCTGCACATCCTAAATTTTCTCCCATTGCCGTATCTCCAAACTTTTTATCTTCCATAAATATTTTATTTATTACCTTAGCCCCGGGACGCGCCGCGCCGGATGGATATTACTTCTTCTCGCTCTCCTCCACCTTCTTCAGGTCGGCTATGATTTCCGCCCGCTTGTCGGCGTAGCACTTCAGAGCCGCCATTTTAAGTCCGATTTCGGTCGGCTGGCCTTCGCTGTCCTCCACGCCGTATTTGCGGAGGATTCTGTCGTCCCCGCTGAGGGCGAGGCTCTTGATTTTTTCGATGATTTCACACATAATGTTTTTCTTAGTTGGTAAATTAGGTTGATAAGAATTAAATAATTTTACTTTTTCCTCATCCCAAGGCTTTTCTGGCTTCCAAAATTCCCTATAAGCCCAATGCTGGTTTGGAGACGGCTTAATTTCTTCCCCTATCTTCTCAAGCCATTCTGGTTTGAAGGAAAATATCCTTTCGTCTCCATCATTATAATGCACTTCTACCTTAAATGGATTGAAGTCATTATTGTTAATTTTTTTAATCTTTCCTTCTGGCATTAAATAACAACGCCAACTATTATCTTGTGCGTTCCACGGAGTTTTTTCCCATAATATCCTCACTCTGTCGCCGACCTTGAAGTCCTCTTGTTTTTTCACCGTGTCTCCCAGATATTCCTCGGCAGAGATGATGGGAATGGGAACAGAAGAAATATATCCTAAACCTATAATTGTCATTTTAAAATTATTTTTCTTTAATATTCCAATGCAGGAATCTTCTCTATGAAATGTCCATCTGTCAAAATATTCTTTACCGGTATCTTTCCACTCCGTGAATCCCAGCATCTTCTCCTGCACCCTGCGGAATAGTTCGGGGGTGGGGCAGGAAACTATGACTTCCTCCGGCTCGTCGGCGTAGGCGAGGTAAAACCAAGAAGAGCATATTCCATCAGGATATCTCTCATTTAATTTTTTATTCGTAATATTTTCAAAAAATGGCTGACTGCTTCCGTCATCTCTTTTCAATTTCAAAATATCTCCCTTTTCGTTATATCCCGAATTGATTGCTACGATGAATTTCCTGCTTGGGTCTATTCCCAACTCTTTCGCTGATTTATTCGGCTCGAATGTTTCAAATGTCCGCATAAGGATATGAAATAATTATTTATTAATCATCCCTTCCAGCTTAGCACATCCGAATTTGAATGTCAATAGATTTTAATGATCAGATGTGGATAACTTTTCAGGGGGAAAAATGTGCGATTATGCTATAATTAAGGGGCGGAAAAAGATTTATTTATTTATTCATAAAATTATGGAAAACGAAATTTTCAGTTCAAGGGATTTGGGACTATGTTCAACTCTCTTAGCCCTTGGACATGCGTTTGAAAATTGGGACGAACAGCTTGAGGGATCGGGCGCAAAGCCGGTCGCTTACTTCAAGTTCAAAAATACCGAGGAATTGCGCGACGATTCGGAAAAATACTGGAGGAAAGAACTTCAGATAAGCCCGGACTTATTGCTTGAGGCAAGCCATCGCCTGAAGGGAATCATCTCGGGAAGGGAAATCGGCCAAACGTCCAAGGGGAAATACAAGATTGAAAATCCCAGCCGCAACTTATCTTTCGTTTCCGCAATGCTTTCCAAGGGATTCGGGCCGGGAACGATAGAATGGAAGAAAGATTCCAAAAATACGGAGATAGCCTATTTTAATTTCGAGGGTGACGGGGTGAAAGAGGCGATTAAAAACTATGAGGACGGAAAAATGACCTGCGAACCCCAAAGCTTTTACTCTTCATTCAGGGCGATAAAGGGGATGCTTTCCAATTTCACGAAAAATCCGTCTAGGATTGCGGAATAACCAGGGAAAATAAGGGTATTTCAGGGGAAACGAAAAGTTATCCACAGGGCTGCCTCTTGCAATTAAATTTAAATTATGCTTCCTATGATATAATGGAAACAAGGAGTGGGGAAGGAAGGGAAAAACGATTGATTATGATATAATTAAGGAGTGGGTAAATTGAATAAAGGTGCCAAAATAGTTGTTTTTTTATTGAATCCTTGTGAGGGGGCGCATTATTTCCGAAAGGAAAGCGGTTGTCAACTAACCGAGGCCAATGCTCCCCCGCATGAGGATTTTAATTTAACCAGAAATTTTATGGGTATAAAAGATATTGGAGCAAAGAAAAGATTTGAAATATTTGAAAGAGATAATTTTACCTGTCAATATTGCGGAAGAAAACCGCCAGAAATAATTCTTCACTTAGATCATATACATCCCTCAAGTAAAAAAGGGGTAGATGAAGATTTTAATTTGATCACTTCTTGCCAACAATGTAATTTAGGAAAAGGAAATAAAATATTAATTAATCCAGACAGAAAAGAGGCAATAGAAAAAGAAATTGAAAATCTTGAAGAAGCGCAAAAGCAAATAGAAAAATACTGTGAATATTTAACAAAATACTCACAAATGAAAAAACAAAATCCAATTATTGAAATATTATGCAAAAAATGGGAAGAATTAAGCGAGCATAAAACAAAAATATCTGAACGTGGAAAAAGGGAAATAGAATTATTACTTAAAAAACATACGCCAGAAAAAATAATGGAAGCAATGGAAATTGCATGGGGGAAAAAACTTGACGATTCGAATAAAACTTATAAAAAGTGAGCGGGAAAACCCACGAGCTTCAGCCGTGGGATGAAAGCGAATAAAATGATACTTACATACAAGGTAAAACACAATCAGGACTATTCCAAAGAGCTGTCCATTGCCAGAAAGATAGCTGAGTTTTCTATTGCCAACAGGGATAAGCTGTCTTCCAAGAATGTCAGCCACCTCGGATTGAAATCCACGATAGCCAGCCAGATATTATGGAAATACGGCAGGAACCGCAAGTGCAAGTCAGTGAAATCCGTTAATCTGATAGTTCCGGGACAGGGCATCAAATTGAAAGATGGCATCATAAGCATTTCCTGCCTTAAATTGGAACTTCCGTTTGATAGGGAAGTGTTTAAGGTGAACCAAATAGAATTGGACAGAACTTACGCTTATATTTCCTGTACCGTTCCAGAACATAAGCCGATTAAGACAAAGAAACACGTTGGAGTTGACCTGAATACTACCGGGCATTGCGCGGTCATTGCGGTGAAGGAAACGGGAAAGGTGTACAAACTTGGAAAGAAGGCGGAGCATGTCCATAAGAAATATAAGAATATCAGGAAATCATTGCAGAGAAAAGGGCTGTATAAGTCGGTAAAGAAAATCAAAGACAGGGAACGGAGGATTGTCAAGGATCTGAACCATAAGATTTCTAGGTTCATCGTTGACAAAGCAGTGGAAAACAAAGCGGAGATACGATTGGAAGATTTGAAGGGAATAAGGAAAACAACTAAAAGTCGAAGGAGTTTCAGGTACGCCCTCAACTCTTGGAGCTATTGGCAACTGGGTCAGTTCATCCAGTATAAGGCTCTGTTAGCGGGAATACCAGTAACCTACATCGAACCTGCATATACCAGCAAGTGCTGCTCGAGATGCGGTCATGTGGGAGAAAGAAACGACAAATCATTCAAGTGTCCGTCGTGCGGGCACGTCGAACATGCCGATGCAAATGCAGCCTTTAACATTGCATTTCTATCGAAAGGCATAGTTCAATTGCAGGAACAAAGAAATTTCTGCAAGGGCAGCACTGATGCGCCCCGAGCGGCAACGGACTAAGGACATCCGACCGCAGAACCCCACTGGCTTCAGCCGTGGGAGTACGTCAGATGCATGGAATATTAAAAAATTGGCATCTAGTCGCAATTAATCCTGAAAAAGCAGAAGAAATAACCAAGTTGAATAAAGATTTTTACGAATTGAAATATTACTGGAAAGAAAAAAGAAGAGGAAACGGATATTTAGCTGATTATTTAGTCAAGGAATGGATTGAAAAATACAATATAAATGAAATAAAAAAAGCGATGGATGTAGCTAACGGATATTGGAGTGAATTAAAAAAATATTTTGAAGAAAAAAATAACAATTAACAAATAATAAAATGGCAAAACAACGATATATTAATACTAAATTTTGGGATGATGGATTTATTGTCAGTATAGATCCGATAGAAAAGCTTATTTTTATCTATCTCATAACGAACCCACTGACAAACATCTGCGGAATTTATGAAATCTCCGTCAAAAGAATGGCATCCGATACGGGAATAGATAAAGATATGGTAATAAAAATACTCAATAGATTTGAAGAATTGGGAAAGATGAAATACGAAAGCGGATGGATTGCCATAAAAAACTTTATAAGACACCAAAAACAAAGCGATGACCCAAAAGACAAAATTAATATCGGAATTCAAAATGAACTTGAAAAAGTACCAGAATCTTTAAAAATGTGGATTTTAAGCCATTCTTCCAAGCCCCTTCCAAGCCCCTTAAAGCCCCTTACCGACCCCTTGAACTATCTTAATAGTAATCTTAATAGTAATCTTAATAGTAATCTATCTTCTTCCGAGGAAGAAGAACCTTCAAATCCCACGAAATCTTTTAATTCCCCCGAACCTTCCAATCAAGAAAAAGAACCTTCATTTCCTAAAGGGAAAGTCGTACCCCCCAACCCCTCCTCCCTCCCTCTCCATGGAAAGTCCCTTCCCCCAACCCCCAATTCCGCGCCCCCCCCTTCCCCCAAGAAAAGGAAGGACATTAAGTTTCCATCTGAAACATACGATTTTATTCTAAAAGAATACCAAAGGATAAGCGGGATAGAATTAAGGGGTTCAGAATTTATTGCACCGAGGGGAGTGATTAAAACAATGCTTATAAACGGACGAACAAAAGAGGAAATAGTGAATTGTATGGAATTGATTTCAAAGGAAGCCTTTTGGATAGAAAAAGGCTGGGATATTTTTGTGGTAAATAGAAATATTTCAAGGTTTTGCAGGCAGAAGAAAAAAGACGATGAATCTCCCGATAAATATCCCTCCATAATTTCCATAATTCCCGATTAAAATGCCCTACCTGAAAAGAGACAGCCTTTCCCTGTTCTGCGCCGAAGAAATCATCAAGCCCCTTTCTCAAAAGAGGATGCTCAACGAAAAACCCAAAAGCATGAAGTGCGAAAAGTGCTTTAAGGAAATAGATCCCTTTTTATTTCCGGCGGGATTTACTTCGGCAAAATGGAGGGCGACATACGGCGATTCTTTCGCCTTGTGCAGGGATTGTGCCGAAATGGGCGTAAAAATTGAGGCGGAGACGGATATTAACGGGCGATTGTTGAGGAAATTCAAGGAAAAAGTTGAAAAAACGATTCCCAAGAGATTTTTATCTTCTGACATTTCTTCGGAGGGATCGCAGGAAATAAAAGATTATTTTTTAAGCGAAAAATGGAGGGAAGGAAGGGGATTGTTCATTTGCGGATCTCCGGGGATAGGCAAATCAAGGATGCTTTCTGGACTGGCGAAATTATTTATAGTTGACGATAGAGACATAATGTTTTGCAATATGACCTTTCTTTTAAATAAGCTGAAGCAATCTTATGGAAATGATTCGGCGAAGGAAGATATTGCGGAAAAGTCGATAGCGGCGGAAATTCTCCTGCTGGATGATTTGGGGATAGACAAGGCGACGGAATGGATGATAGCAACGCTGTATTTCATCATCAATCAAAGATACGAAGAGATGAAAACGACAATCATTTCCTCCAACTTTAACTTGCAGGAGCTTGAGGGAAAGGTTGGAGAAAGGATAACTAGCCGCATTTTCGAAATGTGCCAATCCGTAACATTGAATGGGAAAAATAAGAGGGTGAAAAAATAACGAACAAACAAAATGATTAAAAGGGATAATGGGAAAAATACCTGCCTTACGGATTGCGTTGCATATATTTTTAACCTTAACGCCAACGATGTTCCATTTTTCATTAAAAATAAATTCTGGCTCAGTAGGTCGCTTAAGTGGTGGCTGAAAAAGAGGGGATACAAATACAAGTTGATAGAGGACGCGGAGGGGGTTGTTAAAAATAGGGAAAAATATATTGCCATCGGGAAATCTCCCAGAAGCAAGGCGAAATCAAATAATAAATACGACAGGAGAATACTGACCCATGCGGTAGTCTGTAAAAATTCCAAAATTATTTTTGATCCCGCTCCCGTAAAAAAGGGAATTGTCGGAAAGTCACTATATTATCTGGTATTCGAAAAAATTGTTGAAAACTTTCTTGCCATGGATTAAAGCTTGTGCTACCGTAAATTTAGATATTTTAATTCAGTGAAAATATGTCTGAAATTTTGCTTCTTCCTCCGCACGACGAGCAAGTGGAAAAAATGCTTCTGGGATCTATGCTGATAGATACGGATGTTTTGTCCGATATTGGGACGATGGTGGAAGAAAGGGATTTTTATTTTGACAGGCACCAGAAGATATTTTCAGCGATGAAGGATGCTTATCGGGAATTCGCAAGCACGGATATAGTTTCAGTGTCCAATAAACTTTCGTCATCCAATAAGCTTTTGGAAGCGGGGGGAAGATCGTATTTGATGGAAATTACAAATTGCGTTCCGACTGCAAAAAATGCCAAGATATACGCCAAGATAATCAGGGACAAATCAATCCGCCGGAAAATGATGGAAATCTCAGAAATGAACAAATGGGTTGCCCTCAACGAGACGACAGACATTGAGCAAGCCGTATTCAAGTATCAGAACAATGCCTTTTCCATCAATTATGACATGGGAGACGATGGGTCTTCGGTGGCGAAGATAGTCGGAGAGCTTACCGACAGGCAGGAAAAGTACGGAGAAAAATTTAAAAACGGGGAAACTTTATTGGGAATAGGGACGGGATTTTCCGATGTTGATCTCGTGAGCGACGGAATGCAGGAGGGGCAGATATGGTTTGTGGCGGCGTGGACGAACACGGGCAAGACAATGTATGTGCTGAACATAATGAACCACATATTGCCAAGGGGAATTCCAGCTACGGTAATATCGCTGGAAATGTCCCGCGTGCAGATTTTAAGCCGGATGATAGGGATGGAAATGGGAATAAGCGCCACCAATGTCCTGAAAGCATATGCAGATGAAAGTTCAATGACGGACATTGAGATGAAAAAAGGCGTTTTTTCCGAATATCCGCTTACCGTTCACGACAGGCATTTTACGTTGCAGTCCATAAAGTCAATTTTGAGGAAAGAAAAAATTAAAAATAAAATGAGAGTGGCCGTCATAGATTTCGTGCAGAACATTTCCAGCGAAGAATCAAAGACTGAATATACCGTGCTGACTGAAAGCGTAAGGGATTTGCAGGAATTGGCCAAAGAACTTGGCATAACGATTATCTGCGTAAGCCAGCTTAATAATGCCAGCGTGGATTCAAGGGGGGGAAAGGTCGCTTCGGGAATGAAAGGAACGGGGGCGGCGGAATATGTGGCCGATATGGTCATCAAACTGGAGAGAAACCGAGAAAAGGAATCCATATTGGACGAAGACGATGTTCCCATAAGGATGATAATTCACAAAAATAGGAACGGGGCGGCCGGAGCAGTGGGAAATTACGTTTTGCATCGGCACAGCGGAAAGATAGAAAAATCTACGGTTGTCGATGACGGAGATAGTGCGGATGACGGATATGTTTTGCCCCCTGAAAAGAAGCTGAAGGGGATGGAATGGGAAAATTAGGTTTCCGATTCTCCTTCTTCCCTGAACTCGTAAAAACCGTACCCTACAAGCCTTATTCTTAGCCAAGTGAAAAACACGATTTGCCCCAGGACGAACGGAAATTCAAAAAAGGCATAAGGGTAGCACTTTGAAATCGGAGGGGCTTAAAACGCGAGTTTTTGCAGTTTTCGACCATTCGTTGAAAAAATGTTTAAATATGAAAACTGTGGATAAAGCCTCTTGCAAAAATCTTTCAGACATGCTAAGGTGGAAGGGAGTTAAAAAATAAATATTTAAAATAAACTATGAAGGAAATAAGAAATGCAGAAATAACCGGAACTATGCTCGGATATGAAGATCGTGAAATATTAACTATATTCCTATATTTGGACTGTGGAGATTTTATCCAAGGATTTGGGGGATATGCCTTAGATGATTATTCAAAAAATAAAAAAGAGAGGATTCCCATGAAAATTTGCGGAACATGGATCAGGGAAATTTTGAATGTGGTGGGCGTTAAAACATGGGAAGATTTAAGGGGAAAATATGTCAGGATAGAGGGCGATTCCGGTGAAATATATAGAATTGGAAATTTGCTGAAAGATGTGTGGTTTGATCCTAATAATATTAAAAAATAATTTATATTTTATGAATGGAAAAAGAGTGCGGAAATTAAAATCAATCTTCAGGGAGAAATTCGGGAGGAATCCGCAGAAGGCGGAATTTGATTTGGATGGAAGGCAGACGGGGAAGGATGAGTTCAGGAGATTTAAAAAGAATAATAAATAAATGAGATTGCTGATTGTCTTAAATGCTCGAGATAAGAAAAAAATAAGGAAGATAAGATATTTTTTATCCAATGTATTTTTCGGCATAAAAAAACTCCCAACCCTAATTCATAGGATGAATGAGCTGAGGGAAATAACGGGGAATGACAAATTGTCTAGAATTATTGAGATGAATGGATATTCTAAAATAGGCAATAGCATATTTTTCGAAAAAGAGACATTCAAAAGAAGAAGATTTCATTTTCAAGTGAATGGCGGCAAGGTTTATTCGTTTCATATGGATAAGTATAAGACGGATCAAGATTTTAAAAACAGAAATAAGCATTTTAAGACATATCACACCTCATACAAGAAGGACGATATAGTGCAAAAAGAGATGTTAAAATTTAAGGAATTTTTAAAATAATTTAATGAAAAATATAAAATATAAAATGACCTTTGAAGTTACCTGTAATTTCAAGGATTTAATGGATGAAAAAACTTTTCAAAAAGAATATAAGGGAGATTTGTTTAAATTGTGCAGATGGATGTGCAAAAATGAAGGAATTTGCGGGTGGTTCGATGAGCAATTTAAGTTAGTGAAGGCAGAATTTATCAATAAAAAATAATTTTATGCAGATGATTTTTTGGTCGATGGTCTTATTTGTTTGGATATGCACATTCTCAAGTTTATTTTTCGGAGCAAAACAGCATAAATCCGTCATAGGATGCGCTTATCTGGTAGTTATTCTTGATATAATTCAGCAACATTTTATCAAATGAACAAACAGGGCGAAGGTAAAATCTCTTGGGCGGACTTTTCTGGAAATCCCATAGACGGGCTATGTTTGCACAACTGCTATTATTGCTATGCCACTGCCATTCGGAAGCGGTTTCACCTCAAGGACGAGATAACCTTCAATGAAAATTGGTTTGACAAAAAACAGGCGGATAATTTCAGGAAGAAAAATGGTTTTCCTGCAAAGATCTTCGTTGGCAGTTCCCATGATGACTTCGGAGCTTGGATTTCTTCGGAATGGATTGAGAAGATAATTCTGGTGGCGAGGGAAAACCTAGAGACAGAATTTATGTTCCTTTCAAAGAACCCTGTAAGATATTTAGATTTTATTTTTCCGAAGAATTGCTGGCTGGGAGCCACTATAACCGGAGGAGAAAAAGAAAGTGAAATCTATAAGAGCATTCTCGTCTTGCAAAATATGGAAAATAAAACATTCGTTTCGATAGAACCGCTATTGGGAAAATTGCCGACAGAAAAAACACCTAAATTATTGGAGGATATCGACCTGGTAATCCTTGGGGCGATGACGGGGAAAAATGCAGTAGTTCCAAAGAAAGAATGGGCGGATGAGATAATTGAAAATTGCAAAAGGGATGGAGTCAAGATTCACATTAAGGAGAATATTAAGAAATACTTATGAAAAAAAAGGAAGAAAAATTTTCGCTTAAAAAGGATGAGGGGGGATTTATCGATCAGGATGGATATTCTTTTGAAACTCCCGAACAATGGCTTTTCAGCGGGATAATGGGAGGATGCGGATGCGGAAGTTCTGAAGAGATAGCGAAGAAAGCTGTGGAATTGCTGGATATTTTTTCCACTGAACATTCTATGGGAAGTCGCGATAAAGTTTATGACGATGAAGAATACGAAGTCCTTGCCCACTGGATGGATTCTCTGAAAATAACAGAGCACGGAACTAACATTTGCTCTTCGTGGCTGACGGAAAAGGGGGAGCAAATTTTAAATGCAATCAGGGAAGTTAAAAAATAATTTATTTTAAAATCAAATGACTAGATTCCAAGCCACATTAGAAAAAGAATTTACGCTTGATCCGAAATATGAATATTATAAAAAAGTCATATTTATGGGAGGCAAGAAATTGGAGCTGACATTGGAAAAGACGGCAGAAGATGGTCATTATCTTTTGGGTGTGTTTAAGGGGGAGGACAATTTGTTGTCATTTAAGATACTAATTTGTGATCCAGAAATAAAAAGTTAGTTTTAAGTTCCTGATTAATTGTATCGTTTTGTCAATAAATGATACGTAAATAACGCAAAATGATATGAAAAAAATAACGATTGCGAATTTTACCCCCGTCATACCGTTTGTCCAAATAAGGGATGTGTTCAGGTATGAATTGGGAAAAAGGGAGGGAAATAAGAAATATAATGAATTTATGGGTTGGATGATGGGACAGACATGTGCTTACGAAGGAGCTTACGAATGTGATTTAGACAGATTCCTCAAGGGACTTCCATGCATAGATTGAGGGAAATTTGCATAGGTTTGCATAGGTTGGGGAGAAAATGCATAGGTTAAAATAAATTTTAATTCATAATTTTAAAAAAAATGGGAATTGGAATAATGGCATTGTCTTTAATTATTTTATCCCTGTTGATTGCAATCGTTTTGTTGTGGGAAGAAATAAAAGAACTGAAGGAGGATTTTGAAAAATTGAACAGAAGTTTTTGGGACGAATGCGGGGAAAATGGTAAAATAAAAAAATCTATTTTTGAATATTTAGGCGTGACAATGGTGCGTGAAGAAAATAAACTAATTAAAATTAAGAAATAAAATGTCAAATATCATCCTCCCCCCCGAAGTCAGGGAAAAGAAAATTAAAGAGATAAATGAGAAAGTAAAATATTTCGCCAAAAAAGATGCGACTCGGATAACGTGCCGAAAATGCCAAAAAAATACGATGATCCCCATATATTTATTCGAGAACGGATCTAACTTGATTTCCAACATTGTCCTGCGATGCAAAGTTTGCAAGTGGAATACTCCCCTTTATCCCGAGCAGGCAATGTCCGCGGGAATAAAAAATGAGGAAACGAAGAAAATAGATCCGAAGGGGGAATTGAAGAAAAACAGCTTGGATAATTTGAAGGGGCATAAGAAAATTAATCCGAATCATCTGGGGGGAAATTGCGATAATGACGAACCGGACGAGATTCGCAAAAATGGAGTATGGGTTAAAAATAGGAAATTAAAAAAATATTAATTTATTTATGGAAAAATCAAATTGGATTTGGATGCCTCACGCCGGACATTTGTGTGTTGGAGCGCAATGTCAATTTCATCTTAATACTTATGTTGGAAAATATATTGTTTCAACGGTTGGGGAATATTGGCCGGACAGGGAAGTAAGGGAAATACACGCATCCGTTTATGACAATGAGTGGTTTAGGAAAAATGTTTCTTTAAAGGGAGATTTCTTTGATTCTGCTTATATGAAAAAATTTGGATTTGAAGATTTGGGGTTTGGAAGGAAATATGAAACTATGGTATTTAAGGCGCATAAGGGAAAATTAAAATACTGTCCTTATGAGCAGAATTCAGGGGAAGAAGTTGATATGGAGGGTTATAATGATGCCGGAGATGCCTATGAAGGACATAAGAAAATGTGCAATAAATGGAGCAAATAATTATTTATTCATCAATGTAAAATTTATGGGATGCGACATACATGCCTATGCGGAAAAATTAGAAAAAAATGGAAAATGGAAAATGATACATGATTTTCCCAATTCAAATTATAGGGAAAATTCGGAATATTCGTGGGAAAAATATCCTACCACCGAGGAATTGTATGATGAAAGAGATTATGAATTTTTTTCACTGCTTGCGGATGTCAGGAATCATGACAATATAGTTCCGATAAGTCAGTCGAAAGGAATTCCTGAAGATATTGGAAAAGAAGTTGGTAAAATAATAAAGGAATGGGGAGAGGATGGGCATAGCCATAGTTATTTTACCCTTGAGGAATTGAAGGGCATTCCCAAAGATATAATATCTCAGGAAATATTTGACAATAGCCTGATACTTGGAAAAGATGAAGATGGAAATATAACCGAAGTTTGCAGGGGAACGAACGGAAAGCATTTAGGAGCGGTAGGAAAGAGAAAGCTATTTTCTACGTTTAAGGACGAAAAAAATCCTTTGTTTGAAATAATTGAAAAATTGGAATCTAAAAAAGGAAAGCTGAAAGACGATGAAATAAGGATGGTTTTTTTCTTCGATAACTAAATTAGGATAAATTAAGAAATAAGCATTTATTTTTAACATAAAAACTATGTTCGGACTAAAGAAGAAAATCGTTAAATCGGCGGAAAAATCGCCGGAAGCAATCTCCGTCATCAATGAATTCGCCGCAAAATTAACCGAAAGTCTTAGGAAGGAAAATGCGATGATTGCGCTGACGACGCTCGACGGGGATAAGCTGAACCATTCGATGCTGTTCGGCCGCTTGTTCAAGAAAGACGATATGATAAATTCACTCGGCAAATGGAAGGAACAGATCGAAGACAAGATTGAGGGAGACAAGAGGGTTGAGGAGGAGAAAAAAATAATTTCAGAAAATCAGAAGATTACCAATCCCTTCCAAAAATTCGAGAAAGAAAATATTGATGGTTTGAATAAAAAATAATTATGCTCAAATCAAATTCGAAGAATAATTCCAAATATTGGGCAAAGAGATGCGATTTTTACCGTACATTAAGGAAAAACCACAGATTTATATTCAATGCGGTAAATTTCTTCTCCAAGCTTAAGTATAAGTACGGAAGATTCACCCGCAACGGATTTGTCCAGACGATTAAGAACAGCATTTTCCCATGGAGGGACACTGAGCATTGGCTGGAAAATGAAACGGTTTCAATGGATGTGGAAAATCTTACCAAGGAGGAATGCAAGAAATTCAAAATGGCCGGATTCAAGAAAAGGAAATCATCGAATGGCGGGGAAGAATATTTCGCGGATAATTTAATGAGCAATGGAAAGGGATCCCTTGAAATATGCAGAATTTTAGGAAATTTGTGGAATCGGACAATTTCAGGGGGAAAAATCAATACGAGAAATGGTGGTTAAACATTTTCACTTGAGATTATTATGGAAAAAATTTATCTTTCAAAAGACAAAAAGAATATTATCATTGAGATACCCCTATGGCAAGACGAGATAGATGCCTGCGATAACGTTGTAGGAAAAGTTCCTAATGTGATCGGGGTTATCGCCGGAGATGAAATGTCCATTTCTCAGGGAATATCGCTTGGATATAAGGGAGATTTCCAAGAAGGTGCTAGTTTGTATAATTATTTCGGCACTAAAGAAGAATTCAAGAAGCTTTGCCAGAAATTGGGGATAGCATGTTGGGAGCATGAAATATGCGGATTCTGCCATCGTCCCATATACGGAAGTTGTGTATTTAAGGACGGCAATAATCAATGCTATAACTGCGAGAAAGAAGATGATAGTCCGTTTCAAGAAGTAAATGATTTTAAAAAACTTAGCAGCGATAAGCAATTGGAAAAAATATTAGTTGAAGCGGATAAGAAAATATGGGGAGATGAATATGATAAAACTAATTTACCGAAAGCAATAGAACAATTCTTTAAAATTAGGTGTGAGAAGAAAAATTATATAAAAATTTATAAGGAATTATTTCTCACGTCAAGCTCATATTAATAATATTCCAGAAGTAAATTTTGATTGTAGTTTAGATGTTAAAAAAAATAATATTTATTAAATTATGAAATATCCTTCCGAGATAATAAATAAAAAGATGGAAAATCAAGATAAAAAATGTAAAAAATTTTTTAAAAGCATTAATAAGGATGAAAAAAATATACAAGAAGTAGGATGGTGTTATACAAAGGAAGATGCTATAATTGAATTTCTTGACGAGTGGTTTGAAATTATGAAAAATGGTAAAGGGAAAAAGAACTTGAAAAAAATATAGTTTTAAAATAAATATTAATTGGGAGATTTCTGTGTTAAAATAAATATTATTTTATGAAAAAAATGCCTAAAAAGAAAAAATGCAGCGACATAACGATGAAAGCCATACTCAATGGAGTGCAGGATTTCCTCAATTCACATAATGGTGAAGTGCTTTTTTTCTTCCAATTCCTCAATGTCAGCGGGGGAAAGTTGGGGGATGATGCATTCGGGGCATACGGGGACAAGAAAGGATTAATCGCAATGATGGACATAATGCGAAAGGCGATAATGAAGCAGGGGGGAAATTTTACCAACATAGCATCCGCGGAAAAGAAAGACTTCAGGGATGTTCCGATAGATAATGAGGCGGACGGGGAAATTGTCAATTCGATGAAAATTGGGAACGCCTAATCAATAAAAAATAATATTATGTTTACGGCAATCGTTGCGTTAATCTGGGGAAAAGAATTTAACGAATGGAATCCATTGCAGTGGGAATCTCAGGTAAAAATTGGCGTGCAGAAATATTGCAGAATAAGTTTGATTCTTTCCGTTATCACTGATATAGTTATTCTGTCGAAGGTAATTTGGTAGGGGAATAAAAAATATTTATTTATAATTAAAAATTATGAAAAAAGTAGAAAACAAGAAAATGGTTAAAAAAAAGAAGACAAGCATCGACGACATTTGCCGAGTGGTAAATAAGTTCGTTGAGGACAATGGTCCGGAAAACGTCCTTTTTATGGGTTCATTCATGTTATTTGACAAAAAGTTCAATGTTGTTGACGACAGGATTATTGGGTTCGGCACAAAGGGGCAATTCAAGATAACTATGGATGAATTCAAGGGCCAGATGAAGGAATTCAAGGATGACGATGAATTGATCTGCTGGTAAAATAAAAATTTTATTCATAACACACATACGATGGCCAAGAAAATTGAAGTCAAAAAAATCGCGAAGAAGGTGGTGGAAGTCGCGAAGAAGGTCGTGGCTAAAAAGAAGTAATTTTGGGGGAGTTCCTGCTCCTCCGCCGTCCGTACTAGCGGAAGGCCAGAAGACCCGTCGCCCAATGTGGGTGGCGGAGGGGTTGGAAGATAATTTTTAAAAATAATACTATGGCAAATAAATTCGTAAGAGAAAGGAAGAGAGTGTCAATAGTCATTCCAATTTGGATAGTTCCTAATCAAAATGGAAAATATGGAGAAAATGAAGTTGCAACCATAACATCCATTTGCATAAAGAGATTAATGGAAGTAACTCCGAGGGAATTATTTGATTTGATATTGGTTGATAACGGAAGTGATTGGAGGATAGAGGGAGTTTCTGAAATTTTTTCCCATGCTGATGTTCTTATAAAAAATAAGCATAATTTGGGATTTGCCAGGGGATGCAATATGGGTCTTTGCTTGGCAAGAAACAGTGAATTTGTGATTTTAATGAACGATGATTTATTGGTGTTCGATCATTGGCTGGAAATATTAATAAATGATTTTGAATACCTTGAAAAAAATGCCACAGTAAAGCCCGGATTAATAATGCCCGCCCTATGCAAGTCAAGGATAGGAAGTGAAGATAAGTTGGGATTTTGGGATATGGTAAATATGAAAAAAGACGGGAGTGAAATTTCAATGCCAAATAAGGGTAAATTTGGACAAGGTGCGGAATTTGGATCATGTTTTATGGGAAGAAAAGAATTGTTTGATAAGGTGGCGAAATTTCGAGATTCTTACCAAGTTCTTGATGAAAATTTTTTAATCGGCTTTGGGGAAGATCGCCTTCTCTGGACAGAAGTTAGAAAATTGGGTTTTGATACATGGCGCACACATTCTATACGAGTAGCCCACTGCGGAGGACTTTCTATGAGTAAGGTTAAAAATATTCCAGAAAATAGAAAAATGATAGATGGGAATAGGGAATATCTACAGAAAAAGAAAAACGAGTATGCCGAGCAATATAACAATACCAATCAGGATTTGATGGAAAGACTTGCCGAAGATGCGCTAGTAGATTGATTATAGAGAAGGGGTTATTTGCTTTTTTCATGTCCTTATGCTATACTTAAGGTATAATTAACTACAAGACACAAAAGCCCATTATCAGTGTTTCCCTTGTAGTTAGCACCGGTGGTGGGCTTTTGCGTTGAATTAAGGAGAAAAAATATGCCCCCCGGTGTTTATAAACATAGTAAAAAACAAAGAATACTAGAACCATCTAGTAAAAAATGTATCGAATGCAATGAGGTAAAAGATATAAATGAATTTTATAAAAATAGTTTTTGCGTTATTGATGGATATAGAAATATATGTAAATTATGTATTCAAGAAAATCGTAAAGAATATCAGCAAGAAAATAAGGAGAAAGTAAGAGAACAACAGAGATTGCAAAGAATTAAAAACGCGGAAAAGATAAAAATTAGAGATAAAGAATATTCTCAAACAAAAAGGGGGAAAGAAGTGCGGAGAAGGGCAAGGCAAAAATGGGCTTTAAATAATCCCGATAAAGATAAGGAGTCAAAAAGAAAATATAGTAATAATAATCTAGACAAGAAAAAAGAATACTATTTAAAAAATAAGGATAATATTATTAAACATAATTTAGAAGTTCGTAGAAATTCTCCTCATAAAAAACTAAGGCATAATATTGGAAATATAATATTAATACGACTAAAAAATAGGCACATATTTAAGAACAGGAAAGCATCATTTGATTTTCTCCCATATACTGTTGAGGAATTGGCAATCCATATAGAGTCTCTTTGGAAGAACGGAATGAATTGGGATAACTATGGAAAACTTTGGCATATAGACCACATAATACCAGACTGTAGTTTCCATTACACTTCGATGGAAGACGAGGAGTTTCAGAAATGTTGGGCACTCTCCAATCTACAGCCGCTTTGGGCAGAAGAAAATTATAAGAAGAATAAATATTAATTCTTATGCCTAAAATTTCATTAAGCGAATCCGACCTCATCCACCTTTTTGAACTCGCCTATCAGAATTTCCAAAAGGGATGCCCGGAGTGCAAGATTGTAAAAAAGAAGGTAATAAAGATAATCGGCAAACGGGAGGCTGATTGGGTGCGGAGGCAGGTAAAGAAACACCCTTATTGATTAAAATATAATTTTATGGCAAGCATCGCATTTGTCGGAAAAAGAATATTCGAGGTAATAGAGGGCAAAACAACTTGGCAACGATTCAAAAAATAAAATCCCTTTCCCCGATTGAAGGGGCGGATAAAATTGAACTGGCGGAACTTTTAGACGAATTGAAAAAAAACAAGCCGTTGCATAAGCATAAGAAATAACATTATTTTATGGAAAAATTAGAAATATTGGAAGACAAATTTAAAGAAAAAATTTGGATTGGAAAAGAAAAGTCCTTATTGGAAATAATAAATGGAAAGCTTGGATGCATACTTTACAAAAAGCAATTGAAGAAAAAAATAGCGGAAATCGGCGGTAAATATCTCGGGAAAGTCTGCCCAGATGATGTAACGAAAGAAGATGCCGGTAAATATTTCATTTATCATATATGGAATGACGCATATAGGATGTGGGATAATATTTTAGGATATGAAAAGTATTTCGTTCTTTATAGGGTTACGAAAGAAAAAATATTATTTGATGCTGATGATGATAATAAAGAAAACGTAAGATATTTAAATGCCGAAATGCTTGATTTTATAGAAGTAAAAATAGAAAGGAATAAATCGGCAAAGGATCTCGCAGAAGATAGAAAAAAATGGGAAGAGAAGTATACGTTCAGCAAGTCTGATTACGAAGAGGGAGAATCTATAACGATGGAAAATTATAAAGAAGTTTTAAAATTAAAATAATTATAATTTTATGGAAAGCATTGCATTTGTAGGCAAGAGAATATTCGAGGTAATAGAGGGCAAAACAACTACGGTTAAGATAACCGTGGCCAAAGACAGGATTTCGGTTAAATTTCCAGATGGATTTCCCAAAGATAAAAAACTTGACATAGGAAATATGGCAGTTGAAATAGCGCGGAAAATCAATACGGAAGAAAATACATTCAGGGGAGTGTTCAGGGATAGGAATATGCAGGAAGGAAGGTATGTGATAAGCATGTCTAATTCCAACAGATCCCAATGGAAGCATTTTGGATTTGAGAAAGGAGTATTGAATGAGGGATCGTTGCGGACAAGGGATGAAATAATCAAATAATTTTTAAAAAGCAATTAAAATGGAAATTTCAAAATCTAAAGACTTTAATCCCAATTACCTTGCCAAGGTGGTGGAGATAAAAAATCTCCGCCCACATTCCAATGCCGACAGGCTTCAGGTTGCTATAGTGGATTTTCAGGAAGTAATTATTGATATTTCAACTAAGATTGGAGATATTTGCGTATTCTTTCCGCTGGAATGTCAGATTAATGCCGATTTTTTACAAGAGACGAATTCCTATGCTTCTCAGCTTTTAAATAAGGATACTAATATTAAGGGGTATTTTGATAAAAATGGCAGGGTTAGGGCGACAAAATTAAGGGGTGAAAAATCCCAAGGATATTTGGTTCCCGTCAAAACGATTGAAGAATTTTTCAATTGCGAACTTTTAGATAAGGTTAGCCAAGAGTTTGACACAATTGGGAATGTTCTGATCTGTAAGAAATATAAATTGCCAGTAAAGGGAATGAATACCAACGATAAGGTGGGGAAGAAGCCGAAGATTTCTAGGCTGATAGACGGACAGGTTCGCTTGCATATTGACACCGAGCAACTGGAAAGAAATGCCCACAAGGTAAATTTAGACGATGACATAACCATCACTTACAAACTCCACGGAACGTCAGGGTGGGTTTCCCACGTCCTTGTAAAAAAAGAGTTGAATTTGATTGAAAAGATTTTGAAGAAATTCGGAGTAAGAATTATTGACACTGAATATGATTTCATTTATGGATCTAGGAAGGTGGTTAAGAACTCAAATATGAGGAAAACTAACAATAACTTCTATGATTGCAACGTTTGGTTATTGATTAAAGAAGAACTGAAAGAGTTTGTTCCTAAAAATTATACCATTTATTACGAGGCACTCGGATTCACTCCGTCCGGTAGCGCTATCCAAAAAAATTACGATTACGGATGCAAGCAGGGGGAAAAGAAAGTTTTTGTTTACCGCATCACCGTCACTAATCCGTGCGGAATGGTTATTGACTTATCATCTCTGCAAGTAAAAGAATTTTGCGACAGGGCGGGATTGAATTATGTTCCCCTTCTTTACCGAGGAAGAGCGAGAGATTTAGTTTCAAATCCCGATGCTGAAAATTGGAGAGAGGAATTCATTTCCGAGTTGAGGAAAAGATGGACGGAAAAGGATTGTTATATTTGCCAAAACAAAGTGCCGGAAGAGGGAATTGTCTTGAGGAAAGAGGGATTATTTGGATTTGAGGCATATAAGCTAAAATCGTTCAGGTTTCTCCAGCACGAAACAGAAATGCTTGACAATGGAGAAGTTGATATAGAATCCGTTAATTAGGAAAAATATAGGATAGTATAGAATTAACTAATAAAATAAAAAAATTTAATTTATTATCAAAAATAATATGAAAATCGCATTATCAATTATCGGGGTCGTATTTTTTATTTGCATTGTTTTTGCCGGGGGGTTATTATCCTTCCGTTCATCCGCAGTGAATTTAGAAGAAACAATCAAGGCTCAATACTCGCAGAATCAGAACAATTATGATTCAATGTGGAAAAAATTCAAGGAAATGTCCCAAGTCCCGGAAAAATATGCCGCTGATTTGAAGGAACTATACCTCAGTTCCATCTCCGCCAGATACGGGGAAAGCGGTTCGCAGGCGATGTTTCAATGGTTGCAGGAAAAAAATCCCGACTTAAACGTAGAAGTTTATTCCAATCTTCAGCTTGCGATAGAGTCCGGTCGCAATTCATTTGAAGCCAATCAGAAGCAATTGGTGGCCAAGAAAGAGCAATACGCAAAATTATTGAGGTCTAATTCGGCCTTAGTTTATAATGCGATACTCCATTACCCAAAAATTGATTTAGATAAATTTTCTATAATTACAAGCGAAGAAACCGATAGGGCGTTTGAAGATAAAAAAGCTGAAAAAATTAATATATTTGAATAATTATGTCTATCTTATTATTGCTTGTATTCCCCGTTATAATTTCTTTGTTTTTCTTCCTTTATTCCAATGGAAAAATTACGTGGAAAGAATTTCTATTGCAGGAAGTGTCATTGATAGTCCTAATAACCGTTTCTTTTTTCACCTGTTCTTTTTTAAGTATCCAAGATAGGGAAATTTGGAATGGAAGGATTATGTCAAAAGATAAGCAATATTCTTCTTGTTGTTCCACTCATTCATGCAATTGCCATGAAGTTTGTTCAGGCAGTGGTTCAAGCAGAAGTTGCTCAACTGCTTGCGACACTTGTTGCGATGCCGGAAATTCTTTTTCTGCCGTAACATCCAATGGAGAGATCGCATATGATGATTTTTGCCTTTCTCCGCTTTTTTCAGATCCGATAAGGTGGAAACAAATAAAAATAGGAGAGCCAACTTCAATTGAACATTCCTACACTAATTACTTGAAGGCTTCTGATACCATACTTAAAAAAGATGCAAATAAGGAAATAAAAATTCCCAAATACCCAAAAGTGTTTGATTATTATCGGATAAACAGAGTATTGAATGACGGAGTTTCCGCTGACTTTTCCAATTTAGATAATTTGCTTGACGAGTTAAATGCTGATATTGGATCAAGTAAACAAGTAAATATAAATATTATCTTAACCAAAGAGGCGGATAGATATTGGGCGGAAAATGTGAGGAATGAGTGGATTGGCGGAAAGAAGAATGACTTTATCGTTGTCATTGGAGTCCCTGAATATCCGAAGATAAAATGGGCAGAAGTCATTTCTTGGTCTGATAGCGAAGACTGCAAACTATATGTCAGGAATAGGATTGCTGCTCTTGAAAAATTTGATGACAATGATATAATAAAGATAATAAGCGAAGAAGTGGAGGGGAAATATGTCCGTAAGGAAATGAAAGACTTTAATTATCTCAAATACCGTATAGAACCAACAAAGACGGTAAAGATAATCATATTTCCCATCGGCATAATCCTGTCCATTGCATTAAGCATTTTATTCAGAAAAAAAGAAATTATTTGATAAAATTATATGAAAAAATACATTAATTGCTTTGCGGCATGGTTGTATAAGAAAACATACGACCATAAAAATTCGACAAATATGGTAGATTTTTTATCTGGAATACGGGTGATGGAAAGTAGTTTTGTTCCTAGCGGAAATTGTTTCTTGAGCTCAGATGATATTAAAAAAATTGGACAGATAAGTTTGCTGGAGAATATAATGTTAAAATATAAACAATAATTATGAATAAAATATTTTTATTTTCTGGAATCCCGTCATCGGGGAAAACTACGGCCGCCAAGGAAATACAGTCCAAGAATCCCAATATCAAGCGTGTCAATAAAGACTCGTTAAGGGAGATGATTGATAATGGCCGATGGTCTGGGGCAAATGAAAAGTTTATCTTAAAGGTCAGTGATTTCATCATAAGGGAATCCCTTGCATCTGGACACGACGTGATATGCGACGACTGCAATCTCCACCCCAAGCACTTGGAGAGGATGAAGGAATTGGCATCTGAATTTGGGGCCGAAGTAGAAGAAAGATTTTTTGATGTCCCCGTCGAAGAATGTGTGCGCCGGGATTTAAAGCGCTCAAATTCCGTAGGTGAAAAAGTTATCCGCCAGATGTATCGCCAGTATCTGGAGCCGAAAGAAGAGAAGTATGTTCCAAATGAGGACAAGCCAAGTGCTTACCTCTGTGATATCGACAATTCTTTGGCAATAATGGGAAATCGCTCTCCATTTGATTGGCATAGGGTCGGCATAGATAAGGTAAATGAATCCCTGAAGATAATAATCAACGAACTTTATGCCAAGGGATATTCCATAATCCTATTGTCCGGCAGGGACGAGGTTTGCAGGATGGAGACCGTAGAGTGGCTCAATGCAAATGGGATAAATTATAATAGATTGGAGATGCGCAAAGAAAATGATAATCGAAAAGATTCTATAGTGAAAAAGGAACTGTTCGATAGGATTAAGGGCGATTATAACATCCTCGGAGTTTTTGACGACCGCCTTTCGGTTTGTCGAATGTGGCACTCATTAAATTTGCCCCTTTTCCGCATCGGAGACCCCGACGCAGACTTTTAAGGAATAAACAAATGTATTTCTTCACTGCGGACGAACATTATTATCATGAAAAAATTCTTGGATACTGCAACCGTCCTTTCAAAAACATAGATGAGATGAACGAGGAACTAATCAAAAGATTTAATGCGGTTGTCGGAAATGACGATACCACCATACATGTCGGAGATTTTACCCTAAGCAAGGATTTTGGAAAGATAGAGAATATTATTAGAAGGCTGAATGGAGACCATATTTTTATCCGTGGCTCTCACGACTATTGGAGGGACGACCTTCCTTATGTTTGGGAATGTGAAATATTGAACAATAGGAATGGTGAGATAGAAAAGAATTATATTGTCGCTTGTCATTATGAGATGAGGGTTTGGCCACGCTCACATTACGGATCGTTCATGCTCTTCGGGCATAGCCATGGAAAATTAGCAGGGGAGGGAAAATCGATAGATGTGGGGGTAGACACACAACATCTTCCATTCCATGTTCCATTCTCCCCGTATTCTTTAGACGAGATAAGGGAGATAATGAAGAAGAAAAAAGATAATATTAACCAGATAAAAAAATGAAAAAAATCTATCTCCTTGACCGCAAATTAAAGTGGGAGACATTCAAGGAGTTGAATGATAAGATAGTCAAAGATTCCGGCCCCACGCCCGTTGGAATGACTAAGATATTGTGGGAGATGATGAGGGACGGGAAAATTTTATGCTGGTTTGAGGAAGGGGTGGAAAATGACATGATGATCGGACTGAAAATACCAAAGGATGCGGAAGTGAATATAATTAAAAATGGCAAAAAATAATCAATATTTTTAAAAATTATGCTTACCAAAGAACAATTCGTTAATGCGATGTCGAAAATAAAAGAACTTCGAGGGATAGAGCGCAAGATTAATGATTCACTCAAACTCCTCAGCGAAGATTTCGGAGGTTTTTATTTGGGAAAGGCAATGGAATTGACGGTGGATATCCTGAAGATGGCGATGGATGACGAGGGTAAGGATTCTTGGATAGATTATTTCCTGTATGAGCTTGATTTCGGGAAGAATAAGATGTCTAAGAATTGCGTCACGGAAAAAGACGGAAAGAAATACAGCCTGAGAAATCCTGGGGAATTGTGGGATTATTTGGATAAGGAAAAATTAATTAAAATAAGGGGGACGAACATTGAATATCAGCATATTGATCCGCTTGCCAATGCCGATAAGTCTAAATGCATCAATCGCCACTTTGGAACAGTTGATAGCTGTGACCCAGAAAGCATTGAGTTTATAAAAAAAATATTAAAAAAGAAATAAAATGAGGCATTCTACTTGCATAAATCATAAAGTCGTGCAAAAAAGACACAAGATAGAGATTTCAGATAAAAATTCTGAATTGTTAAAAGATTTTACCGCTTTCTGTTATTTGCAACCAAATCTTCGCTTTTGGCAGGCGGTAATAGCATGGAGCGGATATGCGACAATATATGCGGAAAAAGGAAGAGAATCGGGAAACATGACCATGGAAGATTTATTTTACAAAGAAGGAAAATGACAATAATTGACCACCCCATACAATTCAAGGAAGGAATAAGGGTAATGCTGTTATTATCCAGAAAAAAGGACGGAGCAGAAAAGAATATGACGGAACATTCCTGCAAAAAATTGATCTCTAAAAATCCGAAGGAATTTGAAAAGAATTTTCAGGAACTTTTGGCCGTCAAAAAGCCGGAAGAAAGGATCTATTCCTCTTTGGATGAACGATATTTGCGCAAGGCAATCAGATTGTTTAAATTTGGACAGCTTGACGCCGATTATTGCGGGGAAAAACAAAGGAATGAATTTTATATGGATATTTTCAACAGATGGGTGTCCATGCTTTCGAATCCAACTTGCAGGAAGGGAACTTTATTCCTTGCCGATTGCGACAGCGATGAAGATGAAGATATGGTCAGGGCAGACATTGCGACAGGCAATGTCATCTGTATTCACGAATATGCCACTAAAAATGGCAGGCATTTCATCCTGAATCCATTCAATCCGAATAATGTTCCTTATGGGGTAAAAAAGAATGCGCTTTTATTATTGGCATTTTGATTATGAAAAAGAAAATTGAGCCTAAAGAGACGAACAGTAGGATAAAAGTTAAAATGACAAACGGGGAAATAATCGAGATTAATCTTATGATGTTCATGCTCCCTTTGCTAGTTTTTATGAAACATGGGAAAATTCGATGAATTTTTGGAAGAATTGGTGGAATTTTATTCAAAAAAATAGAATATGGAATTAGGAAATAAATTTACACTTAGACCATATCAAGAATCCGCCGTCCGTGCCGGGGTTGATTTTTTTAATTCCAACGCTGATTACGGAGGTCTTTTAGTGCTTCCGTGTGGATGTCATAAAAAGGGAACCAAAGTAATCATGAGTAACGGAAGGACAAAGAACGTAGAAGACATACAAGCGGGAGATTTTTTGCTTGGGGAAGATGGAACAAAGAGGACGGTACTACAAACAATCAAGGGTTCAGAGATGATGTATAAAATAATTCCCAAAAAGGGGGAGTCCTTTATTGTTAACGGCAATCATATTTTGTCATTACAATCTTCTCCCGATCATAAGGATAGAGCGGGAAGCAACACCGGAGAAGAAATAGATAATATTAAGGTTTGCGATTATATTCTAAAAGGAAATTGGTATAAATATTTATATAAATTACGATATTCACAAGGAGTAGAATTCATAAAAGATAAAGACGTTGATGTTCTCCTTGAACCATGGGCATTGGGAGTTTTAATTGGAGACGGATCATTATTGCATACCGTTTCTTTATCTACTCCAGACCAAGAAATAGTTGATGAAATGTGTCGCATAATGAAAAATCATGGGTTAGATAATCATATTAGAGAAAAAATGGTCAATATAATTTGTTATCACATTAATTTTACGGATGATAAGTCCGACAATCATCATCCCAATAGGATGGTGAAAATTTTAAATGACTTAGGGTTGTGGGGTAAAAAATCGGAAGATAAGTTTATTCCAGAAATTTATAAAACGGGAAGTATTCAAACAAGGAGTGAAATATTGGCCGGATTGCTTGATACCGACGGACATCTTGATAAAAATAAATGTTTTGATTTTATTTCTAAATCAGAAAGATTATCAAGGGATGTAGTTTTTGTCGCAAAAAGCTTAGGACTTAGGGCCACATTGAGAAAAAAATATTGTTATTGTCAAACGGGAGCAGGAGATTATTATTGGAGGGTTTGCATATCGGGAGACTTAAAAATTATTCCCAATAAATTAAGGAGGAAAAAAGTTATTTCTGAAAGGAAACAGATAAAAAGAACATTTTTAACTGGATTTTCCGTAGAGGAGGTTGGTGTCGGTGATTATTATGGATTTGAGTTAGACGGCAATCATTTATATATGACAGATGATTTTTTAATTCATCATAATAGCGGAAAAAGTTTAGTTATAGCCAACATCGCTCGCCAACTGAAAGGAAAGACCATCGTACTCCAACCTTCCAAGGAGTTGGTTGAGCAAAATCACTCTAAGATGGTATCTTATATCGGAACCGATGATGTGGGAATATTTTCTACTAGCTGTGGACGACATGAAATAAAAAAAATAACATACGCCACCATCGGGACGATAATAAAAAAGAGAAACCTTTTTTTAGATTATCAGAATTTGATAATAGATGAGGCTGATTTATGTAACGCCAAGGGAGGACAATATGAGGAATTTATCAGATTATTTGGGGGAAAATGTTTGGGGCTAACAGCCACTCCGCTAAGATTGCATTGTTTTGAGAATATGTTTGGCGGAGGAAAATGCGTGGTGGCAAAATTCATCACTAGGACAAGGCCGAGAATTTTTAAAAAGATATTGCACATAACCCAAATTAAAGAATTAAGTAATGACGGATACCTTTGTCCGCTGAATTATGAAGTAAACGAAAATTATGACTGGAGAAAACTGAAACTTAACTCCACTGGTCGTGATTTTGATTCAGAATCATTGGAAAAATACCACGACGACAATAATGTGGTCGGGAAAACCGTAGAAAAAATAATGAATAATGACTTTAAGAATTATCTGATATTCATGCCTTCTGTCAGGGAGGCGAATATGATTTCTGCCATGCTCAATGAAAAGAAAGTTATTTGTGCTTCCGTATCCGCCAAAACTCCCAAGGCAGAGAGAGATGCCATCGTAAGAGATTTTAGAGAGGGAAGGATAAGGGCATTGGCAAATTGTAATTGTTTCGGCGTCGGGTTGGATGTGCCAAATCTTTTTTGCTTGGTTATCGCTTCGCCTACGCAGAGTGTCAGAAAATTTTACCAATGGCTTGGACGTGGAATGCGTCCCCATCCGGGGAAACAATCTTGCAAGGTCATAGATATTTGCGGAATGACCAGGCGTTTTGGCAAAATTGAAGACTTCTCAATCATTACCCTCCCCAATGGCCTCCATCGCCTAAAGAGCAATGCCGGATGGCTGACAGGATTTGACTTCGTGAATAATATAGACCTGGAACAAAAGAACTACAAGGGAATGAAAGAAGTTGAATTTTCTAGTGATATAGTTCCATTCGGAAAATACAAAGGAACGCATGTCTCAAAAGTACCGAACTTTTACATAGATTGGTGTCTAAAGACTTTTGACGACGGAAAAATGAAAGATATGCTTAAAAAAGAGAAAGAACGCCGAAAACCCCCGGAACTTATGCTAATTAAGGTACGATAATTGCTTATAAAATAACTGTATTCTTATGTCCCCCAATTTCATCACCCTCCTTACCAAACAATTTGCCGCCATCGGACAAGAATTTTCCGAAGATTTCATCAAACAGCCTGATTGGTACCGCAAATTCACATGGACTTCCGAACAAGAGGAAGAATTTGGAAAATGGTTCCGAGAATTCATCAAAAAGAACTGGTCTGGGGTTTTAAAAAGAAGGCCAAATAATAAAAAAGACCTGATGCGGGCTTGGAATGAATGGATGTTATGCTATGCGTGGATGACTAAAGACTAAAAGTTATCCACAGGCAATGCTTGCAAATAAGTTTTAATTGTGCTACATTAAAGGGGTAATATATAAAAGAATATTTATGGAAAAGAAACTTTTAAAGAATGGGGAAAAGCCCTCATCGCAAAAATTTCCCAGATTTAAGAATTTGGATTCCGATGCGAACCGTATTGATACGTCTAGAAAGTTCGTAGTCAGGGAGCCGGGTAGATATGTAAAAAGGGGAGATATTTTGGAGCTTATAGATAATGATTTTTCTGAAGAACCTTATTTTAATAATTTGACGACGGAATATAATGATTTTTATTGTAAGTGGCGCCGACTTGCCTATGCCAGCGAAGAAGAAATTATGGAATTGGAAGAACGGATGAAAAAGAAAAGAGACGATGAAGAATATCTCCAAGTACAAGAGGAATCAATAAGAATTGAAAGGCGAGGAAATATTTTAGTAGGGGCGGTAGCAACAATTGGCGCAATATTCTTTTCTTGGGGACTGATTGATTTCATTAAAAAAATATGCGATTTATTTATTAAATAATTTATATTAATAATAAAACTATGTCAGTGAATTATCGCGTCGGAGAAGGAAAAATTTATTTTAACATTTCATCGGATGGTAAGATGAAAACAAAGTGCAGTCCCGATTCTCCAGGGGCAATTTGTAGAAAATATGAAAAAAAAGACGGGACTATTGCAGAAATTTATGAAAAATTTGTTGATAAAGATGGTTTGCACGGGCAGATAATCGGGATTAATTTTACTCCCCGCGAAGCTATGAATGGAGATAAAAAAATGATATTTGAAGATCTATTGGTTTCCCTGTCTGATGGAGAAGTGATTTCAATGATCATTGATAGCGGATATGCCATAGATTTTATGAAGAAACTTCCTAATATCGACCTTGGAAAAGATGTTATTTTAAATGCCTATTCGTGGATTCCGCCAGGTAAGCTAAAACTTAGAAAGGGAATTACTATAATTCAAAATGGAGAAAAAATAAAGAATTTCTTTTGGGACGGCACGAATAATCTCAATGGACTGCCGGAAAGGGAAAAAGAAATCAGCGCAATGACTACGGATGACTGGAAAATATTTTTCATTAAAGAAAAACAATTTCTCAAGAATTATATTGAAGCTAATATTGTCCCCAAACTCCAATGGACTGCCAAAGGAACTGCCGAAAATTACGAACCGACGGAGGAATACGTTGAGGAGACTAGTCCTGTCGACGATATTCCTTTTGAGACGGTAAGCAGGGTTCCTGCCGCCAATCCGCAGGAAAACAATCATAAGCCTCCGCAAGCCACAATCCCTGCGCAGCCGACACTAACAGGTAAAGTTCCGCCCGAAGATCCCAATAAGGCCAAATTAAATGAAATCAATAAGATGGCGATGGAAAAATTGCACGTCACCATTGAGGGGGTGCCGGATATCGTGGGGGCGATATGCGGGCCAAGCCTGCCGTTTGTCGCGGAAAATTACGATGCGATCATTGCAAAATTGAAGTTGCTGGGCGCATAGTTCAGCGGTCAGAACATCATCCTTATAAGATGGGGGTCGATGGTCCGAATCCATCCGCTCTAACCAAAAAAATAATCATTAAATTTAAAATTATGAAGAAAAAAGCTTATCCGAAAATTGTTTACGCACAGTTAAAAAAAGAGGGAAACAACGAAGAATATTGGAATATTTTTGAACAAGAATATTCTGATTTACTGGATGACGGAGAAGTGGGACTTTATGAATTTAAGGGAATACAAATAAAAAAGACAGAAATAACCATTGATTAATCCATAACGCGAAAAATATGGACGAGAAAAAATTAAACGATCTTTTGGCGGAGGACGACCTGACGGGCGGACTTCTCCTTGACGACGAAGTACTTGACGAAATGGCGGAAGAGGACGAACGCATCAGAGAAGAAAAAAATAAATATCTGAAGGAAAATTAGCCCTTTTACAACATAGGAGGTTCGGAATTTATGAAAAAGTCGGGAGGGACTTATCCATAGCAAGAACTCTATGAGCAGTCAAAAAGAATCCCTTAATTCAAATAATGAAGATCCGCTGAGTAGAAAGAAGGGAAATGAATGGAAACGCTTATCAGTATTGATTTTACTGACATTATTCATCTTGTTTTTCATGGTGGTTGAAATGAGGATGGAAAACGATGATTTAATGGAAAAAATAGGAGAGCAAAATACGGAAATTGGGGAATTGAAGCAGGATATAAGGGATTTTGCGCCAGATGAGGAATTGAAAATATTGCGGACGATAAGAAAATACTTCCCGGATAATTTTCGTCAGATGGAAAAAATAGCATATTGCGAATCGGGAATGAAGACAGGTATAGTCAGTAGCAGCGGTGATTGGGGATTATTTCAAATAAATCAAGTGTGGCTTCGGGAAATTGATTCTAAAAAAATGCTTGATTTAGAAGAAAACGTGAAGATGGCGCGCAAAATATTCGACATTCAGGGATATAAAGCATGGGCATGGTCGGAGCATTGCTGGGGAAAATAAGTAATTTTAAATTTATGAATATAAAAAAGTTTTTCAGATGGTCGTTAGAGTGGGCGATTGCGATATGGGTGGCGATTTTGGTTGCCATCATTGCGTTTTGGGTTGCGGTTGGATATGTGTTTTGTCATTTTTTAGTTAAAATTTGGTAAAGATATATGAAAAATATTTTAATAATCGGCGATTTGCATTTATCCGAACATTTAGGCCATTATGATGCCATCCGCGATGAACGGGTGTCGGAGCGAAAAGAAGTATTGGATTTTATCATTGAAAAGTCTGAATCGGCGAAGCATGTTATTTTTCTCGGAGACCAATTTAACCAGAAAAATCCAAGTGCTAAAATAATTCAGGAATTTGTGGAATTCATTGAAAGATTTTCCGATAAGCAGGTATATATCATTAGCGGCAACCATGAAACCCAGGCATCGGGCAGTTCCGCTCTGTCTTTTTTAAAGGAGATAAAAAATAAGGATAATTGGCACATCTTTACGGATAGCATAGAAAGCACGATTATTGAGGGTAAAAAATTCATTTTTGCGCCTTTTATGTCCCGTGTTTTTTTGGAATGTGCGGATGATAAAACTGCTTCCAAGAAAATAATGAAGAAAATATTGGCAGAAAAGGGAGATATTTTATGCGTGCATCAGTCAATCTCTGGCACAAAATCTAACGGGGGATTGGTTGATTTGTTTCCTGAACCAGTTTTAGATGGAAAGAAAATAAATTCTACGATTAAAAAGACATTTGCCGGTCATATCCATGCTCCTTCAGAAAATGGGAATATTATCATTTCCGGATCTATCTTCTGCAATGAAATAAATGAGAAAGAAAGATACGTTTATTTATTCGATGCGGAAACGATGGAAGCAGAAAAAGTGAAAATTCCCGAGCGAGGAATATATAAAGTTGAAAATCAGGAAGAATTAAAAAATATCCCCAAATCTTCCATAGTCAAATTCATCCTCTCGGAAAAACTTCCGCCCCAAGAACTGGATGCCCTCAAGGAAGAACTTAAAAAATTCGATGGTTACATTCTATCCGATGATTCAAAAACAGAGCGGAAAAAAGATAATATTTCAGACAAGAATTTACTGGAACTTTCCACCACCGAACTTCTTGGAGAATATGCTAAGCAAAAAAAAGTGGATATTGAGAAATTAATGAAGGGGTTTGAATTAATAAATAATACTTAGTTATGCCGTTAGGAAGCAGATTAATTGAATCACTACAACGCCCAGAGGATGGATTATGTGGAGAGTGTAGAAAAAACATAGGGATAAGATTTCCATACTGGGTTGCCGGAGGCGGGGTAAGGTTTGTATGTGAGCCTTGTTATATTAAACTGGAAGGACATAAGCCTACGTCATGGAAAAAGGGACTTCCAAAAAATATAAAGTACAAGAAAAGCAATATTGATTTTTCTGACGAATATATGTTTTCTTCCTTATTACAAGAAGAATAAAAGGTAGATGGTAAATAAATAATTTATGAATAGCGGAGAAATATTATATTCAGGGGGGGGAATGACGAGTGCTATACGCCACGATGCGGAGTGCTTCCGATACTGAAATATATCCCGAAAGACAAGATAGTGTGGTGTTCCTTCGATACCGCCGACAGCTGGTTCGTGAAAGAGATAAGTAAGACAAATGAAGTGGTCTTTAGCCACATAAGAGAGGGAAAAGATTTCTTTACTTACGAGCCAGAGAAGTGGGACGTCATTGTCAGTAATCCGCCGTTCACTAATAAAAGGAAGTTTTTTGAAAGGGCATTGGAATTAGGAAAGCCGTTTGCGCTCATCATGAGCATAACGTGGTTAAATGATAGCGCACCGAAGCAACTTTTCAAAGACAAGGGATTACAGCTTTTGATGTTTGATAAGAGGATGAAGTTCGTAAGGCCAAGCGGAGAATCAATGGGAAGCCCGACATTCAGCAGTGCATATTTCTGCTGGAACTTTCTGCCGAAGCAAATAATAATGGAAAATTTACCGGATAATATATGAAAATAATTTCAATCATTTTTTTATCAATCATCGTTGCTATCCAAATGGCATTATTTTTAATACTCCTGCCAGCGATAATATTTTTGTGTGTAATTATAGAGACATACGAAGCTAAATGGAAAAAATATCAATTGAAATAAGATGGAAAGGGGTTAATTAAAATAAAATGGAAAAAACGAATATTGTAGGAAAAAAATTCAATAGGCTTACTACTCTTGAATATACAGAAAATAGAAATGGACAAATTTATCAAGAATTTTTATGCGATTGTGGAGTAAAAAAGATAATTAATAAAGGAACTATGTATTTTAAAACACCCCGATGAATTTGACTTACGAGGCTAAAATCTATCCGAATAAAAGACAGGAAGCGAAGCTCTCCGCTATTATCGAAGGTTGTCGCCATCTCTACAGCCATGCGGT
>Ga0265297_10002637_pt1 | contig 35552 bp, 32 predicted proteins | sample Munlanlwell13791_FD_192502 | JGI IMG/M metagenome (GOLD analysis project Ga0265297, IMG submission 192502) | Leachate microbial communities from a municipal landfill in Southern Ontario, Canada - Leachate well 137-91 | ecosystem: Engineered > Solid waste > Landfill > Unclassified | place... | reverse complement strand
CCTGGGCGGCGGCCTCCGCCGGCGACGGCTTCACGGTCGGCCCAAACCACGCCTGGGGCAGCTGGGGCTGCTGCGGCCGGTAGTCGGGGCCGACTTTGCACCCGCCGGCGGCCAGCAGCAGGAGAAGTGCCAGGAACGGCTGTGCCGCGGAGCGTGGCGATGGGGAGCGGTGTGGCATGGGAATATCCTTAATACCAGCATTTACATGTAAGTGAGTTGCAGAAGTAGATAGAATCCAGTAGTCAGCAGGGGTTTATTCTGCCTTCTGAGTTCTGAATCCCTGTCTCACTCATAACGCAGGGCTTCGATGGGATCCATCCGGGACGCCTTCCAGGCCGGGTAAAAACCAAACACGACGCCCACCGTGGCGGAAACCGCGACGGCGGCCAGAATGGCGCCCGGCGAGGTGGCGACCGGCCATTTCAGAACCTGTTTGACCAGGAGCGAACCGCCGTGCCCCAGCAGGATGCCGATGGCGCCGCCGGCCAGGCAAAGCACCACCGACTCGATCAGGAATTGGCGGAGGATGTCGCGGGCCCTGGCGCCCACCGCCATCCGCAGGCCGATCTCGCGGGTGCGCTCGGTGACGGAGACCAGCATGATGTTCATGATGCCCACGCCGCCGACCACCAGGGAGATGAAGGCGACACACAGCAGCAGGTTGGTCATCAGGGCGGTGGTCGAGGTCAACACTTTGAGCATCTCCGTCATGTTCCCGATCTGGAAGTCGTCGGGCTGGCCGGGTTGGAGCCGGTGCCGCTCGCGGAGCACGCTGGCGATCTGGCTGATGGCGTCGGGAATGGCCGCCGAGGAGACGGCGGAGGCGTAAATCTGGTCGATGTTGGCGAAACGGACGGATAGGGTGGAGTTGCTGGAGGCGGCGGGGTACAGGCTGGCGCTGCTGGCGGAGTAAAGGTCGCCGGGGGAACGGGAGGAGGAGGCCGTGGTCGCGCTTTGGTTGACCATGCTCATGCTGGAGCCGGAAAGCCGGTACTTGATGCTCGTCCACGGCGCCACCAGGATGTCGTCCTGATCCATGCCGAACATGTTGGCGCCCTTAGGGCTCAGCACGCCGATCACACGGAACGGCACGTTCTTCACCCGGATTTCCTTGCCCAGGGGGGATTCGCCCTGGAACAGCTCGCGGGCGATGGTTTGTCCGAGGAGGCAGACGCGGTTGGCGGTGCGGACATCGTGTTCCGTGAACGGTTCGCCCTCGGAGAGTTCGGTCCAGTCGCGCACGTCCAGAAAGGTCTCGGAGGCGCCGTAAATGGAGGAGGGCACCCAATTGCGGCTGCCATAGACGAGCTGGGCGCGGGCCTGGATCAGCGGGGTGACGCAGCGGACGGCCGGGCATTCGCGCAGGATCGCCTCGCAATCCGCGGGCACCAGGGTCTTGATGCTGCCGCTGCCGAAGGAGACGCCGCTGGCCGTCACCGTGCCGGGGCGGATCATGATGTTGTTGGCGCCCATGCTGGAGATGGAGCTGCGGATCGATTCGGACGAGCCGCGGCCAATCTCCATCATGGCGATGACCGCGGCCACGCCGATGACGATGCCCAGGGTCGTCAGCAGCGCCCGCATCGGGTTGCGCCGCAGGGCGCGCAGGGCGGTGAACAGGGTGCGGTGGATCTTCATGCGGCCGGTTCTCCCTGGGGCGGGGCGCCGCCGGGTTCTTCCGGGGCGGCGATCATGCCGTCACGGATGTGGATGACCCGCCCGCCGTGCCGGGCCACGGCGGCGTCATGGGTGACCAAGATGATGGTGATGCCTTCCTTGGCATTGAGCTCCTGGAACAGGCGCAGCACCTCCTCACTGGTGCGGGAGTCCAGGTTGCCGGTCGGCTCGTCGGCAAACAGCACGGGCGGCCGGTTGATCAGCGCCCGGGCGATGGCCACCCGCTGTTGCTGCCCGCCGGACAACTGGGAGGGGTGGTGCTGGAACCGGTCGGCCAGGCCGAACCGCGTCAGCATCGCCCCGGCCCGCCGGCGCTCCTCCTGTTCGGACAGGGCCTCGTGGGCATAGGACAGCGGCATCATCACATTTTCGAGGGCCGTGGTGCGCGGCAGCAGGTTGAAATTCTGAAAGACAAAGCCAAGCCGGTGGTTCCGCGTCCACGCCCGTTCGTCCGCGGACAGCCCGGTCATCTCCCGGCCGTCCAGCCAATATTCACCCGCCGTGGGGCGGTCCAGGCAGCCCAGAATGTTCATCAGGGTGCTCTTGCCCGAACCCGACGCCCCCATCAGGGAGACAAAGTCGCCGCGCTCAATGGTGAGCGAAACCGCCTTGAGCACGGAGACGCTGCCGTCGCCGATCGGATAGTCCTTGCAGATGTTTTTTAATTCGATGAGGGGCATGACCGAGCGCCTTTGATTCGGCATTAGCGTGGCGGGGGCGGCGGCGGGGCGGCGCTACGCCGGGACGGCATCTTCGGCGTGAACGGATTGACCGTGCCGGATGTCGGCGTCTCCGTCGTGGCGGCGGTCTTTTCGCCGACCACCACGGTCAGCCCTTCCGTGACGCCTTCGCCTGAAATCTCGCTGACAATGCCGTCCGTGATACCGGCGTGGACGGCCACCGGCCGGACCAGCGCCCCGTCCAGCACCCACACGGTGGCGGTGCCGGCCGCGTCCTCGCTACCGTTGGCGGCCCCCGGGTGGCGCGCCTTTGCCGGTTTCGCTCCGGCCGCGGCCGCGGTCTGTTCCGGCTTGGGCTGCCAGCGGAGGGCGCCGTTGGGAACCCGCAGCACGTTGTCGCGCCGCGCCAGCTCGAACTGCGCGTTGGCGGTCAGGTAGGGCAGCAGCCGGCCGCCGGGATTGTCGGTGCTGACTTCCACGGTGTAGGTGACCACGTTCTGCGACATGCTGGCGTTCAGCCGGACTTTCTTGACCGTGCCGCGGAACGTCTCGCCGGGAAAGGCGTCCACCGTGAAGCTCACCGGTTGTCCCGGATGGACGTTGCCGATATCGGCCTCATTGACCGCCACCCACACCTGCATCCGCTTCAAGTCTTTGGCGATCAGGAACAGGCTCGGGGCGTTGAGGCTCGACACCACGGTCTGGCCGATGTTGACGCAACGGTCGATGACCACCCCCCGGACCGGCGAGACAATGGTGCAAAAACCGAGGTTCCGCTGGGCGCGCTGGAGCACGGCTTGGTTTTGGGCGACGCTGGCCTTGGCCTGGGTGATGGCGGCCTCGCCCATCGCCAGGTTGGCCTTGGCGATCTCGTAGGCCGCCTGGTAATTGTCGTAGCTGCTTTCCGCCAGGGCGTCCGAGGGGCCGAGTTTCTTCGCCCGCTCCCAGTCGCGGTTCGCTTGGTGCAGCTTGGCCTTCAACTGGTCGCGGCTGGCCTCGGCGTTGAGCTGGTTCGCGCTGGCCTGGGCCAGCTGCGCGGTGGCCTCGGCCACCGCCGCCTGGTAGACGGCGTCGTCGATCACCGCCAGCACCATGCCTTCCTCGACTTCCGAGCCGTAATCGATGGCGCGCCCCGCCCGGTCCTTGCCGAAGCGGAGAATCTGGCCGGCGACCTGAGCGCCGACATCCACCAGTTCCTCCGGCTCCACCGTGCCCGACGCCCCGATGGTCGACACCACGGCGCCGCGGGTCACGACCGCGGTGCGGTAGGTGGTGGCCGGCGCCCCGGGCTTGCCATACCGCCAAGCGGCGAAGCCGCCGCCCGCCACCAGAACCACGCCCGCGGCAATAAGGATGCTTTTGCTGAAGGTTTTCATCTTACAAACTCCGGGAAGCGGGTGTCTCGCGGCGCCGGCGGATTTCCTGAATGCCGGCCAGGCTGAACCGGGTGATATGCTCAATCATGTTTTCCTGATCGATGTCCAGTGCGGGTTCGACCGGTTTGGACCGTTGGCCAGCCGGCGAGTTCCGGCAACGCCGCCGCAACCCGGGATGCATGCACTGGGAAATAACGCTCATCTGGCACAACCCGACCTCCTGCTCGGAGGCCTTGGGGCCCAGCAGCTCGCGGACGATCCCCTGGGTGCCCTGGCGCAGGGGCTCGATGGATTCGCGCATCACTTCCGCCAGCAGGCCGGTCGGATTGGCAAATTCCTTGTGGATGATCTCAAACTCGCGGTTTTCCGGATCCGTGATCCGGCTGATCACCGACCGGATCCGGCCGCGCAGGCGCTCCGCGGGCGGCGCCGTCGGCGGCACGCCGCCGTCGGGGGGGTGCGCGTCCAAGGAACGCTGGAACGCCAGCCGCCACGCCTCGGCGTACAGCGTTTCCTTGGTGCGGAAATGGTAGTTGACCGCCGCGATGTTGGCGCCGGCCAGTTCGCAGATGTCGGCCACGGTGGCCTCGCGGAACCCCTTTTCGGCAAACACCCGGCCGGCCGCCTCGAGCAGGCGCTGGCGGGTCGGGTCGCGGGGGGCGCGCGGCAGTTTCGGGGGAGTGGCGGGCATGGGCGGGCCTGACGGCAAAATTAAAATAGTTGTTTAAAACGCCAATTTAACCCGGTTCGGCCGCGGGTCAACCGCCGGGGCCGGGGCCGGGGTCTTGACAAAAATATAGACCGGTCTATATTGCCTCCAGTGAACCCTAGGACGGTCTATATCACCAAACCATAACCCACACACGCCCCTCATGAACCAACCCCGCCAGCGCCCGCTCGTGCTCGAGATCGCCCACAAGGCCCACGCCTCGCGGGCCGCCGTCTACGCCGCCCTCAACGGCAGCTCGCGCCCCTCCACCATCGGGGTCAGCCCCGAGAAGCGGGAGCACATCCTGGCCATCGCCCGCGAGCTGGGCTATACCTGCAACGAGCTCGCGCGCTCGCTGGCCACCGGCAAGACCCACACCCTCGGCGTGCTGGTCCATTCGCTGAAGAACAATTTTTACGCCGACCTGTTTACCCGCCTCGACGACTTGTGCAGTCCGGCCGGCTATTCCGTCTTCATTGCCAACAGCGAATTCGACAGCGCCCGCGAAGCCCGCTACCTGCGGGCGTTTCACGCCAAAAAGGTGGACGCCCTGGTGATCGCCCGCGACCCGGCGCACCACAACGACGATCTCCTGGCCCAGCTGACGGCGGCCGGCATTCCGGTCGTCACGCTGGGCGAGACCGCCGCCGCGCATTCGCCGTATCCGAACGTGGTGTTCGACGAGGCGCGCGGGGACCGGCTGGCGGCGGAACACCTGTGGTCGTTGGGCCACCGGCGGGTTCTGCACTTCAGCGCCGGCAAGGTGCGCGACAGCAGCCAGGCCATCCAGGCGCTGCGCCGCCACGAATTCACCCTGGCCTGGAAGGCGCTGGGCGGCCGGCAGCTGCAGTCCTTTGAAACGGCGGACCCGCTGGCCGGCGGCAACGAGTTGGTGGACTTCCTGCTGAGCCGGCCGCGGGCCGCCTGGCCGACCGCCATCGTCTGCAGTTCGGACCGGCTGGCGATCCGGGCGGTTTCCGCCCTGCGCAGCCACAAGATCGCGGTGCCGGACGACCTCTCGGTCATCGGTTTTGACGACATCGATGCGGCGGCGGAATTTGTGGTGCCGCTGACCACCATTCGGCTGCCCACTGACAAGCTGGCCGCGGGGGTGTGGGAGTTGTTGAGCGCCCGCCTGACGGCGCCGCGGAGTCCGCGCGGCAAAAGCGGCGGCCCGCCCCGGCAGGTCGTCATCGTGCCGGAACTGGTGGTCCGGCAGTCTACCCGGCCGGTGGCAATCAGCAAACGGGACACCCAACCCCCATGAAAATCGCGCGCCCCCGTTTCACCCTGATCGAACTGCTGGTGGTGATCGCCATCATCGCCATCCTGGCGGCCATGCTACTGCCGGCGCTGGGCAACGCCCGGGAATCGGCCCGGCGCATCCAATGCGTCAGCAACCAAAAACAGATCGGGGTCTGCCTGGCTCTCTACGGCACCGATTATTCCGACTACATCCCGATGGCGACCAACGATTATCCCCCCGACATGGTCACTTGGGATTCGCTGCTGCAAGGCTATGCGGGGCAGGTTGTTCGACCCCCACAAGGTTCCGATCCCGTGGACCCCAAAAGCGACATCTTCAAGTGCCCCTCCGACGCCTACCCCCAGCCATTCGGGCGAAAACGCAGCTACTCCCGGCTTTACGGCAATTATTTCTTTTGGGAAAAACCGGTCAAGGCCTCCCAGTTCCCCCAGCCCGGCAACTCGTTCATTGTCACCGAATGGCATGTCCCGACCAACATCCGCTGCGCCAACGGCCAGCCGGTCACCATGTGTTACTGGAACTACGGCGGCAATTATCTGGACGGCTCAACCTCGCCCTACCCGCATCCTTACACCGGCTATCATCAGAAGGCCGGCAACTTCCTGCTGCTCGACGGCCACGTCGAAACCTACATCAACGGCAAAGCCTTGGGCGATTACGCCAAATGGAACTGGGACACCGTGATGACCGCACCGTGATCCACCACCCTGAAAGGATACGTCCTCCATCAAACACCCCTGTTTCGTCCGTGTTAAGTCCGTTCATTTCCCCGAAGAACCGTCCATCCAAAAGGAGCCTCTCAACATGAACACCGCCCGTCTTTATCTTCTCCTCGCTTCCGGCCTGTTGGGCTTGGCCGGCACCGCCAGCGCCGCCATCATCTTTTCGGAGGATTTTACCAACACCGCCGCGGCGGCCGCGCGGTTTACTGTAACCGCAACCGATGGCGGCTGGAACGGCGCGAAGGTTTCTTATGCCGCCAACAACGCCACCATCGAGGCCTATCAAGGGTTGCGCTTGAATCTCCGCACCAACCTCGCCAACAACTTCAGTCTGGACCACGGCGATGTTCCCGTGATCTATTCCGTCATTGAATCCCTAAGCGCTAAAACTGGGGCCAAACAATCTTTTTTCTATGTCCGGCTGGGGGAAACAGGCTACAGCGACGGCTATTACCTGTCGCACTATAACGACGGCAGCAGTACCACGCTCAGCTTCTATCGTCTTAACGGCGGAGTCGGCACGCAACTTTACACCAGTGGCATCAAATCCGTGTTCAACAACACCGACCCGGTCACCATGGCGGTGACCCTGGCCAACAACCTTGACGGTTCCGTCACCTACACCCTGCAGTACGGCGCGTTTTCCCTTACCGGGACCGACACGTCGGCCAATGCCATCACCAGCGGCAGCGGCGTCGGCGTCGGCTTTAACAACAATGGCACCGCCGATTGGCTTTCCGGCACCTTCGACAATCTGACGGTGACCACCATTCCGGAGCCGGCCGCCCTGGGGCTGCTGGGACTGGCAGGCCTGTTCCTGGCCGGCCGGCGCCAGCGCCGGTAAAAGGGGCAGATACAAATAGCGGCCGGGGGGCAGCCGCCGGCCGTGATGGCCCTGTTCGTTGTACCGACTTTAGTCGGAGCGGGCACCCTCCCCGGCGTCATGCCACCGGCTGAAGCCGGGACAACAAACCAAATCCCATTCATGTCCAATGAATTGCAGAGCCAATAACCATTTTCCCATGACTCATTCAAAAAGAAAGCCCACGGCCATGCAATCGTTCCGTTTTTTCCGCTGGTCCCTGCTCCTTGCCGTCCTTCTGGCGGCCGCTCCCGGCTGGGCGGTCACCGTGACCTATGACCAGCAAGGCCGCGCTTCGGCCACGGACACGCTTCAAGACGTTCTCCCCGTCGTTGAACCGCCAAATGCCGCCTGGCTCGACCTGGCCGGCGGCTTTGTGGACGGCGGCGCCACCCCCTTCTTCCCTATTCTCGGCATTCCCGAGCCGGACAACGGGGTCCGGCTTGGTCTTGGCAACGCCCCGGTCACCGTCACCTGGGATCTGGGCGGGCCGTGCCAAGACATGACCGCGCTGAGCGTGCTGCTGTACGGCCGGCTGCCGGTGGACGCCGTGGTTGAACTGGCCACCTCGCGGGACGGCCGGGAGTTCACCCGGCTGCCCGGTGCCCGGGCCGAACACTCCTTCCCCGCCATCACCGAGTTCGGCAAGATTGCCAACCGCATGAAATTTTCCTTCGCTCCCGGCGAGGCCGCGGGGTTCCGCTATCTGCGCGTCGTCCTGCCCAAACAGCCGGCCGGCAACCTGAACATCCAGGAGATCGACGCTGAGATCACCGGCGTGACGCCGGCCAAATACACCGCCATCGCCGGCGCCAGCGCGCGCCTGGCCAGCGACGCGGGCGTCAAAACCTTCCCCGACCAGACGGTTCCGGCGCCAGCCGAACCGGTTGACCTCAAGCTTGACGGCAGCACCCTGCTCCTGCCGGATGGCACGCCCGTGCTTGATCTCTCACCCCTGCTCGATCCGGGCGACCCAACCACCTCCTGGACCATCACCAAAACCGCCGGCGCCGGCCGCCTGGAACTGGTCATGCGCTCCGCCGGCGGGCTGGAAAAGCGCATCACCCTGGCCCTCAAAAAACGGCTGCTCGCCCTGGAGGTCCGGATTTCCGGCCAGCCCGGAACCGCCTTCACCACCGTCCCGGTCGCGGTCAAGGCCGCCGCCGTCCCGTTCGATACCCAGACGAACGGCTCGGGGCCGGTCTCCGCTCCATACGGCCAGCCAAGCTTTTGGGTTCTCGGCGGTCATGTGCCTTATTTCATTTTCAACTCCAAGGCGCGGGCGCTGGAACTGCATGCCTTCATGCCGGACTCCTATAACGCCATGGGCGAGATGGTCAGTTGCGGCGCCGACGGCAGCCTCCTCCGGTTCGATCTCCACGGCGCCTCCGGCAATACCATTGATTTCTACAACAAGAATGGCGACGTCTCAAAGTGGAATGCCATTCCCTTCGTCTTCAAGGGCGGCGACTCGTTCTCCTGGAAGCTGAACCTTGCCGTCTTCAAACGCTCGCCGGAGACTCTCGGCACCGCCGACCTTCTGAACACCCAAGCGTTCAACCCGCTGAGCGGCATTTACATTGGCAAGGGCGACCAGACCATGCCCGGCCGGCCGGCGGTGCTCGACCGGGCCAAAATGCGCTTCATGGGCTTCCGGTTGCCGGAGGCGCCGGCGGCCAAGCCCGGCAACCATTTCCAGATTGACCCCAACCTTGACCCCCGGCCGCTCCTGCAACGCTTTGAGGACTGCGGTGTCGGCATGCTGTCCCTGTTCAGCGACTACCGCGACGTCTCCCACGGCATTGCCTACCGGGGCAACTACACCCAGACGCCGCCCGGCTACGACGACCTGCTCAAGGCGTGCGACAACCGCGGCATCAAACCGCTGGTCTGGTTCTCCCCGCGCGGCTTCCTGCAAAAGAATTGCTGGGGACTCCAGCCGGATCCCATCCTGGTGGCGCATCCGGAGTGGTTCACCACGCAGTCCCACTGGTTCGGCAACTACCGTTCCGTCAACCCGTTCAGCCGCGGCGTCAACGAGTGGTGCGTCAATAAGATCCGCTCCGACTTGGCCGCCCATCCGTCTCTCGGCGGCATCGCCTTCGACACCTTCCCGTCCGGCGGGCCGCTGGTCAACGACGCCGGCACGCTCACCGCCCGCGCCAATGACATGGGATGGTGGCGCGAATTCGCCAAAACCATCCGCGCCGCCGGCCGGGACAAGATCTACTTCACCAATATGTGCCCGCCCGCCGACGATGAGTTTCTGTACCTCACCTACGGCACCTCCGAACACCCCTTGCTGATGTTTCTCAACGAGGTCTCCAACGGCCGGGTTCCGGTGGGGCATACGTTCGTTCCGTGGGAATATTTCGGCCAGCTCCATTTCTGGTACACCCCGCTGGGGCACCTGTATTACAACTTCTGCGACTACGATCAGGGCTTCGGCTGGGTCGCCGCCGACTGGATCGGCGTCATGCCCGGGCAGATGACCAAGGATTTTACCCACGTCGCCCCCATCTGGAAGCTGATCGGCCGGGGCACCCGGATCTACGGCGCCCAGATCCTGCCGGAGGTCCGCCAGATCGAGGCGCGGCAACCGGACGGCTCGGTGGTGGTCGTGGTCTGCAGCATGGCCAGGACAACCACCCCCGCGGTCAAGATCATCCCGCAGCGCGTCCCGTCCGGCACCTACAGGTTGCGCGCCGCCATCGACACCGCATTGGAACACCGGGAGGTCGATCTCGGCACGGCCACGCTCGACGGCAAAACCGCCATCGAACTGACCCGGCTCCCCCCCTATTCAATGGCCATCCTGCGCTTTGAAAACCGTGACGGAGCGTAACAGTTGGGGCCACCCTTTTGAAAAAGGGTGCTCCCCAAGCCCCTTCCCAAAACTTTTGTTGCTTTTGCGGAGTCCGCAGGCCGTTTTGAGCACACGGCCGCGACCGGGATGACAGGGGCGGCCTGCGGACTCCGCAAAGATACAAACAGGTTTGACGGAGGGTTTGGGAACCGCCTTTCCTCAAAAGGGGGTTCCCAACATCAACGGCCAATCATGCACCTCTCACGATCAATCTTGTTTGGCCGGCTGCTGGCCGGAGTGTTGGCCGGCGAATTGCCAATGGCCTTAACGCTCCAGGCTGCCGAACCGGCATTGCCCCCGGCCCCGGTGGTGGCGAAGCGGATTCCGGAGAGTTGCGACCTGCGCACGCTCACCCCCGCTATGCGCGCCGCCGCCCACTGGCAGGAGTTAAGCGTCTCCTTCCCGCCCCGGGCCCGCAACCCGGCGGAGCGGGAAACCTATCAACGGGCGCTGGGCTATCCCTATCCGGACGACCAGATGAACCGCAAGTCCTTTGCCGCCGCCCTCTACAATGGCCACGGCCTGTTCCTGCTCTTCCGCCTGGAGGACTCCGACGTCCAAGGCAATAAAACCCAGGACAACGACTGGCTGTGGGTCGAGGATGTCGCGGAGGTCCTGCTGGCCAATGGGGAGAACCCGGCGGTTCCAGACGTGGAGCTGCAAGTCAACCCGGCCGGCACGACCTTCAGCAACCGCCAGGGTGATGCCGCCGTCACGGTGCCGGAGAAAATCACGAATACCTTGAACTTCCAGACCGCCGTCCGCGTCCAAGGCACCCTCAACCAGGCGGCGACTGGCGACACCGGCTGGGAAGCGGATGTTTTCATTCCCTGGCAGAGCCTGGCCGAGGCCGGCATCCTGGCCCAAGGGTTCACGCCCGTTTCCGGCGCCCGCGCCGGCACGATCAAATTGTGCTCATGGGACTTGAGCACCTATTTCCTGACCCGGGTCAACCGCTGCCTGCCGCCGGCCAACCTGGCCATCCACGACCGGCGGAACTTCAACCCGCTCGTCCTGGAATAGCTTACAGGCCGGCGTTTTTGAGCAGATACGTGCCCTCAAACGTATACCAGTCGCCGCTGCCCATCTCAAACTCCAGGTCGCCCAAGGCGAACGGCAGGTCGCCGGAGCCCGCATCGGCGCTGGTGTTGTAGCCGAACAGGTCGCCCTTGCTGAGCGTCTTGCTGCCGTCGACGTCCACATACATGACGGCCGCATACGAGCCTTCCGCGATGCCGGTGAGGACATACTTGCCTTCGCCCTTGGCGTTGAGCACCACGGAGGTGGCATACAGCGGTTTGACGTTGAACTTGGCCGCGCCCTCTTTCAACAACAGGACATAGACCGTTTTTCCCGCATTCTTCTCCGACGCCACCGTGCCGGACATCTTGAATTGCTTGTCGCCCGCCAGCAGGGACAGGGTGAGCGCGACGGTCGCCATCACGGCGCAACGAAACTTCGTGTTCATGGATTTCTCTCTTTAAGGATTGGGAGAATGCTTGGGCGAGGCGTGACGCGGCTTCTGGGGGATCACGGATGATGCACTCCACTTCCGCCAGCCGTGAACTGTAACTGCCGGCACCGTCACGTCAACCGCTGCCGGGTTACACGCGTAAGGGGTCACCCAATGGGGGGTAATCGGGAACCGGTTTTTCCGAGCCGGGAACGTAGCGACCGCAGGGAGCGTGAGTGACCGGTTAACGGCGCTTTGTTTTGACCCTGACTTATTTTGCATTTTCCGTGCCCGTGCCCGTGCCCGAACACCGTAAAGTAAGGATGCCCATGGACTGCTTCGACCACGAAAGAAGGGATGGCAGTTCGGGCACGGGCAAAGGCACGGGCACGGAATGAATTATGGCATCCCATGGGACGGTTATGTTCCAGGCTCGGTAAATCCCCAGTCCCCCCCAACCAGCGACCGGTTACTTACCCGCCCGGGACTGGGGTGGTGTTGCCGGTCACTCCTGCTGTTTCCAGGCGCTAAACCACGGCAGCGATTTGTCGCCGGGCACGGCCCCGCTCTGCTTGAAGGTCGCCCCGCCTTTCAGGGTGGCCGTTCCGCCGCAGATCAGGGACCCGTAAAAATTGGCGTTGCCCCGCAGGGTGCAGTCGGCGTTTGGCGCATACACATGGCCATAAAATTCGGACCCGCCCTTCAGGTTCAGGTCGACCGTACTGCCCGTGCTGGTGATACACAACTGGAAACTGTCCGCATCATGGCTTTGATTGACCACGGCGCCGCCGCCCGTGTCGACCGCCCCGGAGCAGTAAATGACCACCCGCACGCCGGTGGGCACCACGATTGACGACTGGGCGTTGAGAAACATTCCGGTGAACAGATAATTCCCCGACGCCGACAGGGTAACCGCCTTGTCCTTGCCTGTCAGGTCCAGCGCCCCTTGGGCGTTGAGGAACTGGCCCGGCACACTTTCATAGGGGGGTCCCGGCACCACAATCGGCGTAAGAACAAAGGGTTCGGCGGCCGGATCGACCGACCCGGTCACCTTGGCGGCCTCACCATCCGACAAATAATAGCCGGGTCCGGGAATGGCGTCGCCGATGATCCGGGCCGAACCGATCAAGTTGATGTCACCGTTGCTGCGCACAAACCCTTCCGCGCCGGTGGTGCCATCAAATTCGACCCAATTGGCGCCGAAAAGGCCGCTTTGGACCGGCCAAAAGGCCGTGCTCAGATACAGGATCCGGGTCGTCCCGGTGACGGAGATTCCCGTCGAGGTGACCGAGAAGAGCCGTTCGCCGTCCGGCCCCGCCAGCTGCTCCTGGACGGCGACGGCGTACTGCGCGGTGCCAACCGTCCGCACATGCGGTTCTATCCATCCGGCATCAGCAAAGGTTTTTTTCTTCTTGAGGGCAAACGCCTTGGCGTCTTCCAAGCCGGCATCCGCGGCCCAGAACGCCTGGGCGGCGCTGATTTCCTTGCCGACGGACATGGCATTGTAGCCGGCCAGGCTCATCAGGCCAAAACTGAGAATGCTGACGATCACCTGAATGATCAGGACAAGGCCCAAAATGCTGCCCCGCGCGCCGCGCGCCTGGAACGGTCCGGGGGCGGCACGGTCCGCAGGATGTGAGAGGGTTTTCATGGGGGTCAATTCCTAAAGGCTAAAACGGTTGCCAGGGACATTTCGCTGTCTTCCGCGGTCAGCCGCATTTCCACGGCCAGTTCCGCGGGCCGCGCCGGCGCGGCGGGAAACGGGGTGAGGGTGAAGCTGTCGGGCACCAGCCGCCGGTCGATGAGGACAATGTCCCGGCCCTGACGGCTGTAGATAAGGCTGGTGTCGCGCACGAACACCGCCGCCTCCTGCGTCGTCCCGCGCCCCACGGTGATCCGGTCGCCGCCGGCATTGATCTCAAGCTGCGGCACCCCCGCGGGGGGGACCGGCTGGGCGGACGCCTGCCGCAACAGGTGCGCCAGGGTGGCCACGGCCGTTGCGGCATCCTCCTGCAGGTGCGCCTGGTCCTGGGTCCGCCGCCAGACATTGTGCACGGACACCAGCATCACGCCGGCGGTCAACACCAGAATGGCGGCGGCCACCGAGCCGATCAACAACTCGACCAGAGTAAACCGGCGGGCGGGCGGGTGACGGTTCATGATGGCACCTCCGGGGTTCCCGGCTCACGGGGAACGCAAGGTTTCCAGGCGGACAGTGTCCTGGGTGCCGGGGCCATAGCCAACAGTGACCACAATGCCCAGGGCGTCATAGGAGGTCAGCCCGCCGTCCACGTCCACATAGGTGACCGTCGTGACGATCGGGCGCTTCACCCCGCGGATGGTCACAGTCTCCTTGGGATCGGCGGTTGGCAGGGGCCGGCTCCAGTTGGTCGTGCCGTAGCTCCAGCTTCCCCCCGCGCCGGGGGTGTGGCGCAGGTAATAGTATTGCGGCAGGGGCGGGTTTTGAGCCGGTGGGGTCAACCGGTCATAAGGTGCGGCCCTCACCTCTTCGAGGCGGGTATTGGCGGCCGCCAGCGCCTCGCGCCGGGCCTGCTGGACCCCCACCTGGGCCAGGGTGTAGAACATGGCGGCACCGCCGGCCAGGGCCAAGACCAACAGGACCAGGCAGGCCACCATGATCTCCACCAAGGTGAAGCCCCCCCGGCGGCGCGCCGGGCCCCATGACCGCCGGTTGGTTTTGAGGGCTCGCTTCATGGCGTGCTCCTTGTGGCGCGGACGCCAGTGAACACGAACAGCGACGGCCCCCCCTAACTTCATTTCCCCCTATTGGAATTGTACCCTGCCGGGCCCCAAATGTCAAGCGGTGGAAGAGCCTCTATATTGCCGGCCAACCCCTGAGGCGGTCCGATGCCGGTTTTTTTGGCGCCTTTATATTTGCTGGCCGCCGCCGCCGTGGCGGTGCCGCTGGCCCTGCACCTGCTGTGGCGGCGCAAGCCGCGGCCGATGCCGTTCAGCACCCTGCGCTTTCTTGAAGAGGCGGCGGCACACTCCCGACGGGCCCGCCGCCTGACCCACTTGCTGCTGCTGACGCTGCGGGTGCTGCTGGTCCTGCTGCTGGCGGCGGCCTTCGCCCGTCCCAAGCTGCCGGCCCGCGCCGGGTTCATCGCCGGCGGCCACCGCACGGTTTGGCTGGTGCTGGACAGCAGCGCCAGCATGCAGGCACGCCTGCCCGGCGGAACGGTCTTCATTGCCGCCCGTGACTGGGCCTCGGAACTGCTCCGCGGCCTGCGTCCCGGCGACCAGGCGGCGCTGCTGCTGCCCGGCCTGCCCGAGCCGCGCGCCGTCTTCCCGCCCGTTACCGCCCATGACCGCGCCGGCGCCGCCCTGGCCCAGGCAAAGGCGGGGTTTGCCGGCACGGACCTGGTGCGTTTTCTCACGGAAACCCTGGAGCGCCATCCCGAAGCCGCCGGTGCGGACGGCCTCGAAATCCACGTCTTTTCCGATTTCCAGAACGCCGCCTGGCCGGCCAAGGGGGCGGCGGCAGAGGCGTTGTCACGCGGGCTCCAGACACACCGGGCCCGGCTGTTTCTCAACCGGGTCCGCCCCGCCGCCACCCCCAATGCCGGCCTCATCCAGGGCGCCGCCGTTTGGACCGCCGGGGGCGATTGGGAGGCCACCGCCACCTTGCGCGCCACCCCCGATTTCACCGGCGCCGCCACCGCCGCCCTGTTGATGGACGGGCAGGAACAGGAGCGGCGCGCCGTGCCCCTCGATCCCGGCCACCCCAGCCAAACCACCCTGCGCGGCCGCCCCCCGGCCGCGGCCGGCACCGCGGTTTTCGGCCGGCTGGAGCTGGCGGAGGACATGTTTCCCTTGGACAACGTCTGGTACCTGGCCGCCCCCCGGCCCGAAGGGGTCCGGATCCGGGTGGTCAGCAACGGCCCCCCGGAGCATTCCGGCGCCCTGTTCGTCCGCGCCGCCCTGGCCGCCGGCGCCGGCCGGTATGGGCCCGGGTTCACCGTCGACCTCCAGGACTGGGACCGGTTCGCCGCCGCCGCCCCGGACGACGGGCGCCTGCTGCTGCTCTGCAACCCGCCGCCGTTCGCCGCCGACAGCCCGCCGGCCCGCCGCCTGGCCGGCATCCTGGCCGCCGGCGGCCTGGTGGCGCTGTTCCCCGGGGCGGACTCCGCATGGGCCGCCCAGCCCCCTGCCCTGCCCGGCCTGGACGGTCTGCGGATCCGCGACTGGGTGGCCGATGACACCCGGCCCGCGGCGCCGCTGGCGCTGCTGCCCGCTGAAGGGGTCGGGGCCGCCGCCCTGGAAAAGCGCGCCGGTTCCCTGCTGACGACGGCGCCGCTGGTCAACCCTCGGCACCGCCTGTTCTTTGACTCCCTGCCGGCCGGCGCCGCCCCCGCCTTCGCCTGGCCGGACGGCACCCCGTTCCTGATTGAAGTGCCGGTCGGTCCCGGCCGGTTGTGGCTCGCTTCGCTGCCCGCCGACCGCAACAGCTCGGACTGGCCGCTGACCCCGTTCTTTGTCATCCTCCAGCAGGAACTGGCCCGCTCCGGCGCCGGCCGCCTGGCCAGGCCGTTGACGGCTCTGGTGGGCGGCGGCGGCGCGGTGGACTGGCCGGCGGCGGCGGGAACCACGGTGGAACTGACCCTGCGCGACCCCGCCGGGGCCACCCGGCGGCTGCCCCTCCGGCGCCCGGCGGCCACCGACCCGTTTTGGCTCGCCGGCTTCGACCAGCCCGGCATCTGGCGCTTCAGCCAGGATGGCACGGAACGGCTGATTGCGGTCAATGTGGATCCCGCGGAAACCGACCTGGCCTATGTGCCTTCCGAACGGCTCGGCGCCCTGCCCGGTCCGGCCCTGGTCGCCACCACCGCCGAACCCGGGGAACTCCAGGACCTGCTGGCGCGCACCGGGGCCGGCCGGCCCCTGTGGCCCCTGCTCCTGGCCGCCGCCCTGGTGGCCGCCGTCCTGGAATCCATGCTCGCCAACGGCTGGCTGTGGCGCCAGGCACGCGGCTGACCGGCGACGGGCTTCAGCCGGTCTCGCCGGGGAGCAGTTCGTCCGCCACCACGCTCACCACCTCTGGCGGACCGGCCTCGCCGGCAATGCGGCGCAGCAGCTGGCGGCCGGCCATGTACCCCTTTTCCTCGCGGTGGGTCTCGACCGTGGTCAAACGCATCGGTGCGGCGCCCGTGACCTGGCAGCGGAGCAAGGAGATGACCTGCACCTCCTCCGGCACCCGCAGCCCCGCCGCCAGCACCGCCCGCAGGATGCCCGTGGCCGGATAATCATGCCCGGCAATGAGGGTGCCCCGGCGGAAGCCGGCCGCCAGCAGGCGGCGCATTGTTTGCTCGGCGTCGATGAAGGGGTCGGCCGCCGGCCCGTAGCCATGGGGGGTTTCAAAATGGATGACCCGCTCGTCCGGCAGGGAGATGCCGGCCGGAGCCAGGCCGAACCGCAGGCCGGTCACCACGTCGCGGCATTCCTCTTCCGGGCACTCGGAAAGGAAGGTCAGGTCGCGGTAGTTTTTGGCCGCCAGATAGCGGGCGGCGATCCGCCCCACGTAATGGGGGGACCCGTGGACCTGGTCACTGGCGAACGGCAGGCGGTCTTCACTGTCCAGGCGGACCACGGGAATGCCGGAGACGCCGATGATTTTGGCCAGCCCCTCCAGGTTCCCCGGCTGCTGGTAGATGTCGCAGTGCTGCAGGACAATTCCGGCGGGTTGCATGGCCATCAGGTGTTCCAGCAGCTGGCCGAACCGGCCCGGGTCGGCCTGGCTGCAATAAATGCCCAGGGTGAACCCCGCCGCCGCCAGGACTTCCTGCAGGCCGCGGCCGTATTCTTCCGCTTCCCCGGACATCGAGACGGTGATCCACGCCGCCTGCCGGCCGGCGGCGGCGCCGGCGGCCGCCGCCCCGCCGGGCACCCGCACGCCGCGCCAGGGCGTCTTGACCAGCTGCTCGTCCGTCACCAGCCGCTCCAGGGTCCGGCGGACCGTGGAGCGGGACACCCCGTAGATCCCGGCCAGTTCCTGTTCGGCGGGAAGGCGTTCCCCGGGCTTGAACCGGCCGCGCCGCAGGTCGGCCTGCATTTTGTGGGCCAGGCGGACGGCACGGCTGTTGTAGGTTGTCCTGGCTGGAGGCGTCGTCATGGTGGGTTGCGCGGTCTCCGGTGCTTCGGCTTGGTTTTCCGGTTGAAAATAGCCCCGTCACGGCACCCAAAAATAGCCGTCCAATTCGCGGCGGAGCCGGGGCTGGCGGTCCAGCAGGGCCCGGTCCGGCAGCCAGCCGGGGCTCATGAACGAGGCCAGCAGGAAGGCCACCGGGGCCAGGGTTTCGTTGACCGTGAACTCGTTGCAGCCCGGGTCGTGGCGGCCATGGGGACCGTATTGGCGCCACAAGGGGATGGCCGGCCGGTCGTCCGGGCCGGCGCGGACCTCGGGGGGCAGGAACCAGACGGTTTCGCGCGGTTCCTTTTGGTCGGGGTCGACCAGTTCCCAGCGCAGCACGCCGTTGATGGTGCCATAAGGAACCATGATGAGGCCGTAGGGGGTCAGCCCGGGCACCGGTTCGTGGCCGGGCTCGATCCGGCTCTCCGCGTCTTGGACCGCTGCGGGAAAGACCGCGCCGATGCCGGTGGTCTGGACCATGCCCAGCGGATTGGCGCCCAGGTGAAAGTCCAGGTCGCACAGGGCCGCCTGGCGATAGTCGGCGCCGCCGGTCAGCCGCCAGCCGATGACCAGGAACCGCGCCCAAACCGGGGCCAGGGCGTTGCCCCAGCGGCGCGACTTGCCCTCGTACCAACTGTGGCGATACGGCGTGTCGCGGGACTGTGCCAGCACTTCCGCCGCCTTGGCCAGCAGCGCCGTGCGGGCCGCTTCGCGCCAGGCGGGGGAGAAGCCGCCGGGCAGGTCGGTGCGGGTGGCCGCCAGGAACAACGGCCAGGAATACCAGTAGTAGTTGGGGAAGGATGAATACTTCAGCACACACGGCTGGGCGTACTCCTCGGCGGCGCGGGTGTAGGCCGGATCACCGGAGGCCAGGGCCAGATTGAGGGCCGCCATCAGGGCGGCGAAGGGGTTTTCGCCCGCGGCATCCCAGGCAATGGTGCGGGTGACCGGCTGGTTGTTCTCCAGGCGCCCCGTGTCGATGGTGGCGGTGACCCCCTTGAGGTCGTGGGCGGGGTCGCGGGCCCAGGTCCAGGCGCGTTTGGCATCGGCAAGCAGGGCCGCCGCCCGGTTGGCGTCATACGGTTTGAGCAGCCGGGCGGCGTGGGCGGCGCTGGCGGCGAACATCATGGTGGTGCCGCGGGTCGGCCGGGAAAGGTAAAACGGCTGGCGGTCGTTTTCCGGGCCGCCGGCGTGGGCGGGGTGGCCGGTGGTCTCCAGGCGGCCGCCCACCCCGCCGCCGGCCCCGGTCGCGGCCTGGGCCCGCCGCCAGACCTCCAGGCCATAGAGGGCTTCATCAAGCAGGTCGGGAATGCCGTTGCCGCTCTCCGGCAGGTTGAGCTGGCCGTCGGTGAAGTTGGCCGGCGCCAGTTCATAGGCCGTCAACAGATCCCAAATGACATGATGGTGGCCTTCGCGCCGGTCGTAGTCGGCGGCGTCGTGCCAGCCGCCCCACACGTCCAGCGGCGGCCGGCGTTCGCCGGTGGCGGCCAGGATGGCGAAGTCGGGGCTCTTGAGTCGCTCCGGGGGCTGCCCGTCGGCAAAAGTGAATTCCGTGACTCCGGCCCCCGTCAGACGGCAGGGAAAGACCGGCGGCGGATGGCAGCGGCCGCGGGGCCAGCCGGTATGGGCGGCGGCCAGTTCGCAGCCACACCGCTGATGGTACAGGCCGCGAGCGGCCGTGTAAAAGGCCGGCCCCAAGGCGTCCGCCCCAATCCGGAACGGCCAGGAACGCCCCAGCCCGGGAACCACCACCGCATAGGTTCCGGGGGTGCGCAGCCCGCTGAAATCAAGCTCGTAAACCGTTTCCCCGCCATACAGCGCATTTTGATGCAGGCCGCGGTTCGGCGTGTCGGTATAGCGGTGGCGGATCGGGCCGGAAAAGCAGCTTTGGCCGTCCGCCAGGCGGCGCACCTCAAACTGGGTGAACGGGGAGAAATCCACCGGGCCGATCCCCGGCGCCCAGCCGCCCAAATAGGCCATCTTGAGCGGAGCGTCGGGCAGATAGCCGACTTGGTTGACCTTCAGCGTCGGCACCACCAGTTCCGTCGGCACAAAGTGCAGGTCGGCCCGGCGCCCGTCCGCCTGGAGAAACCGGTACCGGCAGCCCGGCTTCAACGGTTCCGGGAGCCGCAGATAGGCGTAGTTGCCGATCTGATAATCCCAGCACCCCCGCAAGGCCGACCCCTTCGGACAGTTGCGGTCGCCCAACGACACGACCCAGCTTTGGGCACGCACCGGATGGCGGGGTGAGGCATAGGCGGGGTCGTCGGAACTGGCAACGGTGAAATTGGCGGGGTCCCGCATCCAGCGGTGCTGGGTGTTGTTCGCCAAATACCCCCGCTGCCACAGACGCACCCGCCGTTTGAGGTTGACCCAGCTCGGATTGAGCCCCGCCTCCAGCCGGTCCTGGTCCGCCAGCAGGGCATCGAAGAGGGTGCGGTCGGCGGCGTAGATGCGCGCATCGGTCTCGTCCATGTAGTCGTTGGCCAGCAGGACCCACTCGGGCGACAAGACCCAAAGCTTGTCGACCCGCGAAGCCGTGCTCGGCGGCGGCCGCCCCGGCAACGCGGCTTCTCCGGCCCACGCCAAGCCGGCCCCAACCCAGGCGGCCACCAGCCATCTCCACCCTGCCCTGCATCGGCTGCGGATCATGGCATCACCCACCGTTCAAAGCGCCGGATTCGAGCTGGCGGACATAGTGGTCGAACTCCTGCTTGGTGCCCACCATTTGGACACCGGCCAGGCGGGCGGCGCGCCGGATCAGGGCGCGGTAGGCGGCCGGCGGGGCCGGCAGGGTTTCCACTTCGGCCCCGGCGGCGACACCGGAATCGCCGACACTGCACAGCATGAAGTCGTTGAACATGAACTGGAGCGGAATCGGCTGCGACTGGTAGTTCTGCAACGGCTTGCCGGCGGCCGCCGCCGCCGCATTGGCGCCGGCCACACGTCCTTGGGCGAGGGCTTCGCGCACCGAACAGCGGTTGCCGCCGCCCAGCTGAGTGAGGTCGCCGGCGGCAAACAGGCACGGGGCGGCCTGCAGGAACGCGTCAACCGCCACGCCGGTCCCACCCCCCAGGCCGGCCGCCCGGGCCAGGCTCAGGTTGGGCCGGGCGCCAATGGAAAGGATGGCACAACAGGCGTCCAACGTTCCGCCCTGGTCCAGCTGAAAGCGGCACCCCCCCTCCCCGGCCGACACGGCAGTCACGCCCGCGCCAGTGTGCACCGACACCCCTTTGCTTTCGAGCATGGACCGAATCACCGCCCCGGCCGCCTGGGTGAACTGGGCGGACATCAGGCTCGGCATTTTTTCCACCAGCACCGGCTTGAATCCGGCTTGGGCGGCCCGCAGCGCCGTTTCAATGCCGAGCACGCCGCCGCCCAACACCAGCACCGTGGCGCCGGGCGGAAGCCGGTCCCGGACCGCCAGCGCCTGAGCCTGGCTCCACAGCGGCAGCAGGGCATTGGGCGGGGCGGGAATCGGGGGTTGAAGCGGCTCCGCCCCGCAAGCCAGCACCAGGGCGTCAAACTGTTCCTCGCCGGCCGCCGTGACCACCCCGCCGATGTCCGGGCGCAACCCGGTTACCGGGGTGGCCAGCCGCAGGTCAATGCCGTTTTCCCGGTACCAGGAGGCCGGTTTCTGCAACATCTCTTCCGGCTGCACCTGGCTGAAGGCCAGCGCGACCAGCTTGGGCCGCGAATAGGGGAGCACCCCCTCATTGGAGTACACCACCACGGTGTCCGCACCGCCGGCCCGGGCCGCCTTGGCCGCCTCAATGCCGGCATGACCGGCGCCGATGATTCCAATCCGCATGCGCAGCCCTCCGTTTCAACCGTCATGGGTCGCGGCAAAACCTGCACCGGAGACAGTTACGGCTTCGAATAACAATTGGCAATGGACGCCGGCAGCAGAACCGTGTCATACAGCACGCTGGGAACCATGTCCAACACCAGCACAATGGAACTCACGGCGCTGTCAGATTCGCTGATCAACTGCATGTCGCCGCGCACGCCGCCATACACATGGGGCCCGTTGCTGTCGGCGGCATTTCCAATGTTGCCGGTATCCATGATGGTGCCGCAGCCGGCCGCCAGGATCGCCATGCACACGCCAAAAACAATTTTTTTCACCATGTTTCTGCTCCTTGCTAGAACGCCGGCAGCGTCAAACCGCAGCCACCGGATTGCAGTATAACCTTGTTTTTGTATTCTGTAACTCAATTCAGCACGCCGCTGCGCACCGTCACCACCTGGCCGCCGGCCCAGGCGGCGTATTCTGCCGGGTCGGTGACGGTCAGCAACGCTTGCGGACAGTCCCGCAGTTCGCTGAGAAAAGCCCGGCGCCGGATCGTGTCCAATTCACCCAGAACATCGTCTATCAGCAGGATCAGTCCCTGGTGCGGCCCCACATGTTTCGACAGGACCCGATAGCTGGCCAGCCGCAAGGCCAGGGCAGCGGCCCGGCACTGTCCTTCTGAACCGTAGGCGGACAACAGGCGGCCGTCCAGCATCAGCGGAAGATCATCCCGATGCGGCCCCGCCTGGGTCACGCCGTCCCGAAGGTCACGCTCCCGGTGTTTTTCCAACAGTTCCAGCAGACGTGCGGCCAAGGCTTCCGGTGTTCCCGGTTCCGGCCCGGTTCCCGCCTGATAACGGGCCGTCAGCAAAGCGTCGCCAAAAAAACCGTGGCCGGCCGCTTCCAATTCCGGACGCAATTCCTCCATCACGATCAAACGGTGATGAATGACCGCGCCCCCCAACACCGCCAAACGCTGGTCAAACGCCGCCAGGGCATGGTCGCCAAAACGGGCGTGTTGGCGGAGCAGGGCGTTGCGTTGCCGCAAGACCTCATGATACTCCCCCAAAATCCGCAGGTACCCGGTCGCCAGTTGGCTGCCCAAAATATCCAAAAACCGGCGCCGGTCGCTGCCGGGGCCTTTGACCAGACCAATGTCTTCCGGAATAAAGGCAACCGCCCAAAAGCCGTTGATAAAATCACTGGCCCGGTTCAGCGGCACCCCATCCGCCTGCAGGGAACGTTCCTGAAGCTGGGACACCTGCAGCGACCGGATCTGAGCTCCGGCAGGCAGGCAGGCCTTCAAAACGAACCCGCTGCTGTCCAGCCGCCGCAATTCCTGTAAATTTCGGGTGCGGAAGGAACGCAGCAAGGCGAGATAATGCACCGCCTCCAGCAGGCTGGTCTTGCCGGCCCCGTTGCCGCCGGCCAAGACCGTCACCCCCGCCCGCAAATCCCATTCCAGGCGGCGGTAATTCCGGAAATCCGTCAGTTCCAGCCTGGCCAGGGCGGACGGCATCAAACCCGCATCGGCATGATGATGTACAGGTAACCCTCATCACCCGTCAGCGACACCGGACTGAACTCGTCATTGACGTTCAGCACCAGTTGGTCGCATTCCAGTTGCTTGATCGGTTCGGCCAAAAATCCCGGGTTGAAAGCGATCTGCAACGGTTTGCCCTCATAGGAAACTTCCATCGGCTCGTTGGCTTCACCGATCTCGCTGCTCAGGGCGCTGACCGTCATTTTGGCATTTTCCAGGCTGACCCGCACGGTGGCGTTGCTTTCCGTCACCACCATCGACACCCGGTTCAACACCTGGCTGAAATCCTCGCGGGGAATGATCACCGAACTGGCAAACGCCGTCGGAATCACCTGCCGGTAATTCGGATAATTTCCTTCCACCAGCTTGGTGGTCAGCACCGTTCCCCCAAGCTTGAAGGCGGCCCGGCGATCCGACAGGGTGACATGGATCAACTCCTCCACCTGCTGCGCCTGCTGCTGCTTGGTCGGCGCGGGCTTGTCAGCGCCCAAGGCGCACAACTTCTCCGCCTCCGCCACCGCCTTGGGCGGCAAAATCACGTCCCCCTCCCCCGGCGTGCCGTCCGGAAGCTGCTTCTCCATCAGCGCCAGCCGCCGGCCGTCGGTGGCCGCCGCGGTCAATTTGCCGGCGCGCAGACTCAGCAACACGCCATTGAGCGCCCGGCGCGTCACATCCGGACAAACGGCATAGGAGACCTTGGCCAGGATTTTGCGGAATTCATTCGGAACCATGCTGAAACTGAAGCCGTTCTCAATGGCCGACTCCCGCGGAAACTCCGCACTGTCCATCCCCACCAGGCGGAAGAACGATTTTTTGCAGGAAATGGCCGTCTGCTGCTTGTCGTCGGTCTTCAGCGTCACTTCCCCGTCCGGCAGGCTGTTGACGATCTGACCGAATTTCTTGGCCAGCAGGGTGATGGTCCCCGGTTCCTTGAGGGTGACCGGAATTTCCGTGCGCACCGTAAGGTCGAGATCCGTCCCGACCACCACCAGCTTGCCGTCCGCCGCTTCCAACAGCACGTTATTGAGAATCGGCAGGGTCGAACTTTTGCCCACCACATTGAGCGCATTGCGCAGGGCACCGGCCAAAATCTCCTTGGAGACTGTCAATTCCATAGGGAGTTCCTTTCCTTAAAAACAAAACGTGGAGGGCGGCATCAGCTGTGAACAGGGAAGACGATTACGGTGTTTCTTATTTAAAAAGAAATCACTATTCGTAAGGGCTGTTAATGAGTTAGTAACGTTATAACATGTTTTACGGTAAGTAAAAATGGTGACAATGATCCGTGGATAACCGGAGCGGGAGAGACGCGGCCGGCAGTTGATAAGTGGTTGTCCACAGGTTATCCGCGGTTGTCCCCCGAATTTTACACAGCCGCGGGTTGGTCGTAATGGGCCTGCAGTTTGGCGGCGACGTCGCGGAAGTTGACGTCCAGCGAATATATCTCCTTGTAGCAGTTCAACGCGTCGTCCGCGCGATTCTTTTGTTCGTAGGCCTGGGCGAGGTAGTAGAGAAATTCCTTACGGGAGTGGTCGCTCTTCTCCAAACCTTCCAAGGCGGCGCCGAATTGCTCAATGGCGAGGTCGTACAGTTTTTTGGCCAGCATGCAGCGACCCATGTTGGCCAGGGCGGCCCGGCGGAATTGCGGACTCCGCTGGGAAAACTGGAACTCCTGCAGGGCGTTGTCGATTTCCTGCCGGGCGAACAGCATCTCACCCAGTTCGAAATGGTAGGAGGCATCATTGGGATAACGCTGGACCCGGTCGCGCAGCCGCTTGATCAGCAATTCATCCTTTTGCTTGCCAATTTCGGCCACCGTGGCTTCCGCTTCCCCCTGCTTGTCCGGGTGCTCGGCGGCATATTGCTTCCACTGGGCAATGGCGTCGTCGAACCTGGCGACATGCACCGCCGTCATGGCGGCGTCGATGGCCGGATCCAGCGTGCCCGTACAGGCCACGACCTGGTCATAGGCTTCCAGTGCCTGGTCATATTCATGGTTGCGGACCAGCAGTTCCGCCAGTTTCTTGTGGTTGGTGGCGCTCGGCTGGCGGGTCACCTCGTCCTTCGCGGCCTTAATCAAGTCGCGCAGGGTGTCCGCGTCCCGGGCGGTCACGCGCGACTGCTGTTCCAAGGTTTGGGCCACTTCCTTGTCTTTGATGATGTCCCGGTACGATCCGGCCGACTCCCATTTGCCCTGGTGCATGGCGGCCAGGGCGGAAAGGCGCTTGGTTTCATTCTGCAGGTCCAGGCTGTCGGGCTTGAGCGCGGCCACCTGCTGGCTGGTCTGAAGCGCCTTGGCAAAGTCGTTGGTGGCTTCGTAGGCCTTGGACAGGGCCTGCAGAACCACCGGATCTTTGGGATGAAAGTTGGCGGCCATTTCATAGGCGTCGACTGCCACCGGCATCAGCCCGGCGCCTTCCGCCGCCTTGGCCAGAAAAGTCAGCACCGCACTGGAGGTCGGATCCTGCTCCAGCGCCCGTTCGGCAACGTCCAGGGCTTCCAGAAATTTCCCGCGTTGCAGCATCACCGGGCCCTTGATCAGGATGGGCAGGGCGGTCTTGACGGCGGCCATGGCCTGCGCCACGGCGCCAACTTTGCCGCCAAACCGGTCCAACTGCGCTTTCCGCAAGAGGGTGCGCCCCTCGACAAAACCGGGTTCCTTCCGCAGCACCCCCCGGAGCATCTCGAAGGCGTAACTAAAATTTTTCTGGGCCACTGACGTTTCGGCACGTTCATAAAGGCGCCGGTCATTCAGGCTCAAGTCTTTCAAGGATTTTAGTTGCACCGCCATAGTGGGCAAACCTCACGCCTTAAAGAACAACGCCCCCCCGCCCCTGGAACCGCCCAGGAAGGCCGGGGGCAATACCACGTTCGATTTGCCGCTATATTAGCACAACTAGGACAAAAGAAAAGAGGCCGGGCAACCCCCGGAAGCCAACGACGGACGGACGGCAGGGCATGAATCCAGAACGGCGGGACAGCGCCGCGGCGCCGGAACCGGTCATTGCCGCCATTGCCACCGCCTTGGGCGGGGCGGTGGCAATCGTCCGCGTCAGCGGCCGGGACGCCCCGGCGGTCGCCACCCGGTTGTGGCAAGGGTCGCCCCCCCTCCCGGAACTGCCCCCGCGCACCCTTACCCTTGGCCGGGTTTGTGACCGGGACGGGCAGCCGCTGGACCGGGTCCTGGCCGTTCGTTTTCCCGGTGGCGCCAGTTACACCGGGGAGCCGATGGTCGAGTTTCACGCCCATGGCGGCCCGGCCGGCGCCCGCGCCATCCTTGAGGCCTTGTATGTCGCCGGGGCCCGGCCCGCCGCCCCCGGCGAATTCACCCGCCGCGCCTTCCTCAACGGCCGGCTGGACCTGACCCAGGCGGAAGCGGTTGCCGATCTCATTGCCGCCAATTCCCGGCTGGCCCTGAAGCAGGCGGAAATTCATCTTGAGGGGCGCTTTGGCCGGCTGGTCCGCAACCTGCACCGGGAAACCGGGCGGCTGGCCGCCGAAACCGAGGCCCGCCTGGACTTTCCCGAGGAACCGCTGTCGCTGGCCACCCCCGCCGCCCTGGCCGAAGACTGCCGCCGGCTGGCCGAAGACTGCCTGGCCTTGGCCGGCCGCCAGCGCTGGGGGGATCTGCTGCGCCATGGCGCCACGGTGGTCTTGGCCGGCCCCCCCAACGCCGGCAAGTCCAGCCTGCTCAATGCCCTGCTGGGCCGCGACCGCGCCCTGGTCACCCCGGTGCCCGGCACCACCCGCGACACCATTGAGGAATTGGCGGAAATCCGGGGCCTCCCCGTTTGGCTTGTCGATACCGCCGGTCTCCGCCATACCGAGGAACCCGTGGAATTGGCCGGCATCGCCCGGGCCCGGGCCCACCTGGCGGGGGCCGCGGTGATCCTGTGGATCATGGATGCCACCCAGCCGCTGGCCGCCCAGCATCCCGATGCCGGGGCGGAGTGGGACGGCCGCCGGCTCCTCCCGGTGTTGAACAAGTGCGATCTGGCTTCCCCCACCCTCCCCCTCCCCTGGCCGGCGGCGTATCCTCCGGTGACCATTTCCGTCTTGACCGGGGCGGGATTGGAGGCCCTGGAAGAGGCTGTGGCCGGACTGCTGACGGCCGGCAATGCCGCGGCCGGCGACCTTCCGGCCCCCAACCAGCGCCAGGCGGCGCTGTTGGAACGGGCCGCGGCCGCCCTCCGGGACGCGGCGTCCCGGCTGGCCTCCGAAAGCTGGGAGACCGCCGCCGTGGCGCTCCGGGACGCCGCCGCGCAGCTTGGCCGCATCTTGGGGCTTACTCACACCCCCGACCTGCTCGACACCATCTTTTCCCGTTTCTGCATCGGGAAATAGGCCTCCGCCACCTCACCGGATCGCGGGACGGCTGTGGCGGCGGCGGGGTTAGCCGCGAGGGGGTTGTCCAGCCAGGCCGGGGAACCGGCAAGGGGGCGGATTTTTTTTCTGGCCCGCCGCCCGCCCGCTAATCGGCCATGCCCCCCTCAAAGTTCTATAGTTAAGTAAACTATTTTATACTTAACTATAGTTTAGTATGGTATTTTACGATCGGCGCGCGGAGGGGGCGGGGGGTGTTGGGTGGAAGGGTTTGCCGGGGAAAGGGTTGTAGTTTCATGTGGCGGGCGGCGAAGCCTCCGTGGGGCAGTCACCGTGGCGGGCGGTCGGTGCCGGGTATGGGCCGGGTTGCCTATTGAATTATAATGAATTATACTACAATCAAAGCACACCCGGAGGTCAGGGCGCGACGCATGCAGCAGCAGGAGCTATTCCAAGAGCAGGTCGACGGGCTGGAGGCGGCCCATTTCCTGGTGCTCTGCTGGGCGGCCGCGGCCGAGGACCGGACCAGCCGCTACAACATCACCAACTGTTTCGACGACCTCAAGTTTTCCGGCATCACCCGCACCAAGCAGAGCGCCGTGTCGGTGATCGACGCCTTGGCCCGGCTGCGCTTCATCGAGCTTCGCGAAGAAGGCAACCGGCGCCACATTTTCATCACCCGCCACGGGGCCAGGGCGCTGGAACACCTGGTGCTGAAGCGGAAATTCACCCCGGTCAAATCGTATTTCTTGGAGGGCAGCAAACCATGACCATCGGCATCGGCGGCGCCGGCAGCAGGCTGGCGTTGAAACTGGACCGTGACGCCACGGTCGTCAATGTGTCGCAGACGGAACTGGCCAAGGTGGAGGCGCGCAACCGCATCCTGGCCGTGGTCCATGCCGCCCAGGGGCAACTGCGGGGGTCGCGCAAGGATCCGCGCATCGGCGAATCCGCCTTCCAGTCGATCCGCCAGGAGCTGCTGCATTTGGCCGAGGGCAATTTGGTGGTCAGTTCAACCGGCGGCGGCACCGGCAACGGCATTACCAGCTGCCTGCTGCGGGAACTGGCCAATGCGGAGGACCTGGCGGTCGAACGCCGCACCCGCTTCGCCCTGGTGCTGCCGTACGCCAAGCTGGAGCCGGCGGAGTACGTGGTCAACACCACCGACTTCCTCCAGGGGCCGCTGTCCGACGCCATCGACAATGGCAACACCGGCAACATCTTTTTGTTTTCCAACAAGGTCAAGTTCGAGGGACGGCTGGCGGAGGACGACTTCAACAACAAGCTGGCCGCCAGCTTCCAGATGCTGCTGGACCTGCCCGGCAAGAACGACGAACTGAAGCTGTTGGACGGGCACATCGACCATGAGGATTTCGACCTGTTCCTGAGCAAGCCGTACTTCAACTATTTCACCTATTTCCACCACGATCCCGAACAGCCATTCGGCAAGCAGCTGGACAAACACCGCAACCCGCTGATCCTGCCGCCCGACAATCCGATTGAGGCCTTGTTTGTCTATGAGGTGCCGGAAGGGGGCGATCCGCGCCCGTTCTATGACATTCTCGAGCATTTTGCGCCGCAGGATGTCAATCCGGTGTACAGCGTGCTGGAAAACCCCAAGCTGAAGAAGCCGTTCATCACCCTGTCACTGCTATACTCGCGCAAGCCGGCGGAACTGGTGGAGGACTTCAACCGGGTGTCCCAGGAACACGCGGAGGCCAAGGTGCGCAAGTCGATCGAGCAGCATGTGAATCTGCCCAAGCTGGAGGTCAATCTGCAGACCGAGGCGCGCAAGATGGCCCGCCAGCAGGGGGCCAGCGAGGATGACATCCTGCAGATCCTCAAGCGGCTCGGCAAGTTGAAGTAGCCGGAGCAGGGGGGCAGGGCAGGGGCCGCCGCCGGCCACCGGGACGCCGTCGTAACCGGTCACCCATTGGGGGCGCATTCAAAAAAACCGCACCGTTTTTGGAGTGCGGCAATTCCTTTGCCGCCTTGGTATTGCCGTGGAGCGACGCCCAGGAGTTTGGTGGAAACCCTGCTCGCCGGCCGCCGCCGCCCTCCGAAGACAGCCTGCAGGCTGGACTCAAACACGGGTCACTGTCGTTTGAGTTCACGCTTTGGCGTGTGGCTGTTTGCCAATGTCCTTATCCCCGCCGCCGGTTTATCATGTTGGCACCCTGACCTATACCAAGTCGAAGCTGGCGGTGCTGTTTTGCTGGCTGCTGTGGGGCGACTTTTGCTACATGCTGATGGAGACGGTGGTCCCCAGCATCCTGCCCCTCAAGTTCAGGGCGCTGGGCGCCTCCAACGTGGCCATCGGCGTGATCCTGACCACCCTGCCGATGGTCATCAACACGGTGGCGTCACCATCCTCATCTCGGGATGGCCGGCCGACCGCTACCATCCCCTGCGCGTCGTCCTGTGGGGCGTGATCGCGCAGTGCGCGCTGGCGCTGCCGGTGGGCTGCATTTGGATTTTCTGGAAGCCGGACCCCCAGACGGTGTTCTACATCAGCATCGCCGTTTCACTCATCCTGGGCGCGCCGATCGGCGCCATGACAGGCCTACTGCTTCCTGCCGGTCTGGCAGCTGTTTTTCATGGTCCTGATGCTGTTCTTCATGTTCAAGCTCTACAAGAGCTGGAAGGCTTATGGCGGCGACGACCATTACGAGGCGTTCGTCCCCAAGGTCTCCAAGATCGGCACCGCCGACGCCCCCTGACCTGTTGCAGGGGGGGGTGCTTCCCGTTTCGCGGTTCCACCGCGCGCTTCCGCCCTTGAAAAGCGGTTTTTTGGGCGTATGTTTTGATCGTTAAATATACCGGATGTCGCCAAGGCCGTCGGCGTCACGCCACAGACCGTTTCCAATGTGCTGAACGGCAATAATATGGAACGCTCCGCCGCGGTCCGGGAGCGGGCGGAGCGCATCTGGGCGGCGGCGGCCCGGCTGAACTACCGGCCCAACCATGCGGCGCGGGCGGTGCGCACCAGCAAGACCCACACCATCGGACTGCTGGTTTGGGGAGTGGCAAACCCGGCGGCCGGCAAGATCGTGGATCTGTTCGAGGCGGCTTTCCAGCGTCATGGGTACCGCCTGCTGCTGGGCGTCAGCGGCGGCCGGCTGGCGAACCCCGCCGACTACCTCCGCCGGTTTCCCGTGAGTTTTGTGGACGGGGTCATCAACGCCGATTCGTTTGTGGCGCCGGACTTGGCCGTGGAGGTGTTGCGGCCGTTGCCGGTCTTGAACTACAACCGTTCCCATCCGTCTTCTCCCGCCTGGGTCGATCCCGCCCGGATGACCCGTTTGGCCATGGAACACCTGTTGGGGCTGGGGCACCGGCGCATCGGCTTGCTGCAGGGGCCTGCGGACGATCCCATGGTGCAGAGCATCCGGGCGGTTTACGTGGAGTTGCTGGGCCGTCAGGGGATCGTGCCGGAATCCGCCTGGGTGGAAGGCAGCGACTGGGACCTGTTGGGTACGGCCCCCGCGGTACGGCGGTTGTTGGGGGCCGGCTGCACCGCGATCCTCGGGGGCAATGATTGGAGTACTTGGGACGCGGTCAAGACCATCCGCCGGGCCGGTTTGCAGGTGCCGGAGGACGTGTCCGTGGTCAGCAGCGACGATCTGCCCCTGGCCACCCTGGGCGATCCAGAGCTGACCGCGTTGCGGTTTCCTTTTGAGACGGTGGTGGAGAAACATGTGGAGGCCATGCTGGCGCTGCTCAAGGGGCGCCCGCTGCCCCCGCGGGTGGTGCTTGATGGTGGGCTGGTGGTGCGCGCCTCGACGGCGTCGCCCGGCGAGAAACCGTACCGGTTGCGAAAGGAGGTGTGACGGCAAGGAAAACGGATGGTTTGGGTCGGCAAAGAGGCACTGGGACGCAGGAAACACACACGGACGATCACAGAAGGGAAAAAACCATGAAAAAGCACGGTGGTCAATAGCAGTCCTTACGCCGTGGCCTTCGATTTGTACAACGGCGGCACCAGGATCATCGGCCAGGCCATTAATGGGATTGACCTGATTCAGGGCGACACGTACGAGGTGGCGTTCAAGCTGCGCACGGTGCCGAACCAGACCTCCACGGTGCCCGTCTTGGCCGTGGGAATCCACAAAAACGGCGAAGTGGGCAAAGTGACGTTGGACCTGTCATCGGTCAACGCCGCGTGGCAGACCTATACCTGGAGTTAGGACGCGTCAATAAATAACATGGTCAATGTGTCGCTGTTATGGATGGCCGAATCGTGTAGTTCCATTCTCCGTGAAACTCGGCACGTATGATGTTGACCGTGGAAATCTCACGGGCGGAGACTTTAGTTCCAACGGCATAGCGGCGGCGATCAAGACGGCAGGTGACCTTGAGTCCCTTGGCCGTGGTAGTCCGGGCGATGAGGCTGACGACGGTCTCGTAGTCCTTGAGGGGTTCACCGCGCCAGTTTGACGAGATGAATGAGAAAAGGCGGTGTTCGACCTTGTTCCATTTGCTGGTGCCCGGGGGAAAATGGCAGACGGCGATTTCCAGCCCGGTGTCGTCAGCGAGTTTTTGAAGCTCCATCTTCCACAGGCGCAAACGGCACCCGTTGCTGCCGCCGCCGTCGGCCGTAATCGTCAGCCGTGTGGCGGCGGCATACAGCCTGCGCCCTTCGGCCCTCCACCAGCCACGGATCGAGGCTACGGCGAAGGCGGCTGTGTCATGGTCCGTCCCCACGTTCACAAACCCCGTGTTGCGGCCCAGGTCGTACACCCCGTAGGGGAATGCACGCGGCACCTCCGGGGCCGCGAAGTCATGGCCGTTGACCGGTTTGGCTTCGCCCTTGGGCAGCCACTGCCTTCCCTTGTTCGCGTAGTTTCCGATTAATTCCTTCTTCTTCGTGTCGACGGAGACAACCGGCCTGCCGTTCGCCAACTCCTCGCCCACAACCGCATTGATGTGCATGAACTGCGCATCCCGGTCCTCATGCTGGTTGCCCTCCTCGGTCTTCCGGTTCCCCTGCAGGCTGTATCCGGCGTCGCGCAACGCCTGCGCCACGGTCTCGTGGCTTACAGCCAACCCGCCATGGGCCAACGCGTCCGCCAGTTTCCGCGTGCTCTTGCACGTCCAAAGCAAGGCACGCTCGGGGTCGCCCCGCGTTGAAGGGCTGACCAAACGATCCAACGTGTCTTGGAAGCCGGGATGGTTCTGGGTGAACCGTTTTCTCCCGCCTCCCTCGCGGCGAACCCGCCCGGCGGGCAGCACAACTCCGTCGCGCAGGTCGCGCATCCCCGCGATGATCGTCGTCCGCGACATCCCGCAGCAACGGCGCACCAACGATGTGCCGCCACGCGGCAACGCCATCGCCTCGGACGCCGCCACCAGGCGCCGCGAACGCTCATCCAAGTGGGGCAGCAATGCCGACAGTTTCTTCGCCAACAGAGTTTCTGTATGCATGCCAGCGGAATATGCCACACAAAGACCAATTTGTCCAATTTATTTTTTGACAGCTCCTTACGCTGCTTACATTTCAAATTATTCATGGCCACAAGAGGCACAAGAAGCACAAAAAAAACGCCATACTTTACATCGCCATTAATTTGGATTCTTGTCGCGCAGATCCATCAAGACAACCTCAAAAAAACATTGGACACGGGATTTCCGTTGTGAGATCTTGAACCGGGGCACCTGCAATGCCGCCGCTTCCTCGATTTGTGGAATCACCGAAGGATCGCCCATATCCTGCAGGGCGGTGGTTGCGATGGCAAACATCGGCACGGTTCTTCCGCGCCCCAAACCGTCCATCCCATAGTGCAAGAAAGAGTAAGAGTAATCGATCGGGAGGACTTCGCCTGTATAGCACATAAAGTCGACAGGAGTGGCATCCTTGAGCAGGCGAAGCAGGGTTTGTTTTGCCTCTGGCGTTTTGGTTCGGCCCAATGCCATGACGGCAAAGGCTACGGTTCGCTCGCCGGCGCCGTTTCTCAACCACAACGGGGATTCAATGTACTTGACCAGGGTGCCGTTGGCGGCCTCGTCACCCCCCAACTCAAACACGATCCGAACAACCGTGTCGTCGCCCACAAAATCACGAACGTTTCGAGCCCGAAGATCCGCCAGGTTGTTTACCAGGCGTGTGACCTCATCGTCCAGTGCCGTCAACCGTTTCTGAAGCAACGGCAGATAGCTAGCCCGATCAACCGCAAGCAGGTATCTCAAGGCGGCAGGCGAGGTCTCTTGCTGCCAGATGCGAAGCGCCGGTTGCTCGAAACCTGACACCTTCATCTCCGCAAGCGCCCGAAACGCGGCGGAACGCATCTCCGGCCGGTCGAGCAATTTGCCCAAGGTTGGGGCCGCCGCAGGATCTGAGACAAAAGCAAGCGCTACACGAGCCCGGCTGGCCACAAGGGTCGGACGTTGTTGTTTCTTCGGGAACGGAATGAAGATGCGTTCGCGAAACTCCAGAGCCAACCGCGGTTCCCGATACGCCTCCGTCTGCTCTGCCAGCTTGAGGAGGCGGTCGAGCCCCTTGGTTCCGGTTCGTGCCAAAGCCCGCATTGCATCATCGCTATGGCTTACCGCTTGCGCTTGCAGGTAGTCAGCCGCCGGGTCGGTACCGATCCGGGCAATGGCGTCAAGGACACGTCCATACTCTTCTTGACGTTTGGCAAGCGTGAGCACCTCCCGGCACTTCCGTGAAACAACTTGCTCCCCAATCTGTTGGAGAACCGGCAGGCCCGCGTCCCCCAGCGTGCTGAGTTTGGCGAGGATCTCCGCTTTCTGCTGCTCATTCCCCCTGAGGTATTCCGCAGAGAAATCGGTTTTCGTTGGTGTTTCGGCGGACCACACTCCAGAGCACACCAGCAGGTTCGCCAAAGACAACAGAAGAAAATGCCTGAGCTTGAGTTTCAACATTCGCTTCCTCTCTTTTGTAACCGTCATTTCCCTGGCGCGGGGCGAGTCGCGAGGATACTCGATCCCTCGTTTTCCTCCGTTGCCTACCTTATAGGCGTCCCATCGCAAAACTCAGGCCCCTCCCCTGAAACCGCAGTTACCTCCCGCTTGGGGCCGACCCTATCACCAGCCGGAAAAGACGGCAATTGATTGTCTACGCCCCTTTGACACGCTTGTTCAGTACAAACGCCGTGGGTCGGAATGCCGGTTGGTCTCCGATACGGTAATTCTCCATCCCTTTTCCCTCTTCCCAACGAATACCGTCAACAAAATGAGGCCGAATGTAACAGTCGCCCCAACAATCGAACTCTTGATCAGAAGCGCATCCGGCGTCACTCGGTCATGGATCCACACAAAAACCGTGAGACTGCCGACTACACCCGTATACATGCCGCTGCCCAGCGCGGCAGCACCCGCCAGCAGGTGCAACGGTTTGAACGGAATCTTCCGCTTGCCCTCCCTGCGTGGAACAATGGTGTCCATTTCATTCTAAGTCCTTCGTTGTTTCACTCATTGATCGCGGTGCCCAAAACGCAAGGTGCAACATGCCGGCCCACATCAACGGGGTGCCGGCATTGGCCTGCGCAAAGGACACATCTCCACAATTCCTACGGTGGGGATGGGTGCTTGTGCAAATGGCGGTAAATCCATAATTTTAAGGACTCGCTATTAAGTGCTTGGTACTCCCCCGTACTTCCGGCAGGGGCAAGCAAGCCGATGTTGTCCATGCGGCATTGAACGACGCGAACCTTGCCGTTGAAGTTGACCTCTAACTGAACGTCATGCCCCTTAATTGTGTATCGCCCGATCAGGTCTCCTGATTTCATGGTATCATGATGGTACTTGACCATCGTGATCTTTCCATCTTTGAACGCCACTTTGGAATAACCGCACGCGCAATACAACATGCCATCCATGGCTTCAAGCTGCGCGGGAGCGTGGTACCAGACCAGCACGCCCCCCACCAGCAGGAGGACGAACAAGACAACGACGTATACTTTGGAATATCCCATGCGGTGTCTTACGCCGAACGTCCGCGTTCTCGGACGGCGAGCATACGAGCAGTACCGAGTAGCGTCCTGTTCGCGGCGTGTTACTGATTTTCAGAACCTTTTGATCTGCGCGTAGAGTATAGCTCCGACAAGAAGCAGTCCCAAGTAAAAGAAAAAACCAGATCGCGCCATGATCAAGTCTGCCTTCGTTGGATTCCTA
>Ga0265297_10002634_pt1 | contig 35596 bp, 39 predicted proteins | sample Munlanlwell13791_FD_192502 | JGI IMG/M metagenome (GOLD analysis project Ga0265297, IMG submission 192502) | Leachate microbial communities from a municipal landfill in Southern Ontario, Canada - Leachate well 137-91 | ecosystem: Engineered > Solid waste > Landfill > Unclassified | place... | reverse complement strand
TTTATACTGTCTCATTTGTCTCATTTTACCCAGACCCTGACACCTCAAATTGACTATCGCCAAGACCTCCAAAGAACCCTTACACTGCTTAGAGGGTAGGGGTTCTAGACCTTCCTTGCCTGCATACTAGTGATAAGTCAAGCAGCCTAGAGACATAACAAATTCAGTATTTTCTTCCTTAATGTATATTTATTGTGGTATAATAAAAATATGTTAAATACACTTTTCGTAATTCTTTTCCTTCTTTCTTTTATCGGACTAATCGTCGGAATGATTAAGCCTTCGATGATAAAAATGAACTCCCGCAAATCTATATTAATATATTTAGGTGGAGCAATGCTTTTATTCTTTATCCTTGTCGGAGTAACCGCTGAACCAATAAAAGAGGCCGAATCAAACACGTCTTATTATCTCGTCACAAATGTAGTTGACGGAGATACTATAGACGTTAATATTAATGGAGAAATAAAAAGAATACGTCTTATCGGTATTGATGCTCCAGAAGTGTCAGAGAACGAATGCTACAATAATGAATCTTTTGAAAAAGCTAAAGAATTGCTACTTAATAAAAAAGTCTCTTTAGAGGCTGACTCTTCTCAAGAAGACAAAGATATTTACAACCGACTTCTCAGATATGTCTTTCTTGAAGATGGAGCCAACTTTAATCTATACATGATTAAAGATGGCTACGCTCTTGAATATACTTACGACAAAGCATATAAATATCAAAATGAATTTAAGACAGCTCAAGATTCTGCAAAGGCAGGGAATAAGGGTCTTTGGAACACTAGTGCCTGTAGTGGACAAATAGAAACAACACAAGAAGAAGATTCTCAGTCTGCTCCTACTATAGAACAAACATCTTCTCTCTCTTCAGAGCCGTCACAAACTAAAGACACAGAGGCAATTCAATCTTCTGGATCCTTCGGTCCCTGTGGAAGCAAAACTAAATGTGGACAAATGATTTCCTGCGAAGAAGCCTATTTCTATTTAAAAACATGCGGACTAACACGTCTCGACGGAGATAAGGATGGAGTTCCTTGCGAATCAATCTGCCTATAGTGCTTAAAACTAGAATTCACCTCTAAAAATTTGACAAATATCTTAAATATTATATCATATAAAAACCTTGAAAACAGGGTAGATTCTATTTACAGCTCCTCACAATTAGGTGATAATCGTGACTAATACATTTCTACGAGACGACTACGAAGCCTGCCGAAAAGCGGAGGCTTTAAATGTAAGGCTTGATGAAAATGCAAGCTGGGACCAAGTCTTTGAAAGGACCGCAATCCTTGTTTGTAGAGCTTCTTTAAGTGCAAATATACAACGATTAAGAAGTCTTAAAGTTAAAGTAAATCGTCATTCTTCTTGGAGTGATGTTCTGAAAGCTTGGGAATTAATAAAGCTTGAAAGAATACGAAAAGAAACAATGAAGAGATTCAAGCTTCCTAAAAATGGCACATGGGAAGAAATGGCGATGATAAAAACAGAAAAGCATGCCAAGGTGAGCTGGTTTACCAGAAAGCTCAACCAGTGCAGGACAAAATGCCCGTTAACGTGGGAAAAGAGGGAAGAGCTCAGGCAAAAAGAAGCCCAAAGCTTAGGGCTACCCGCCAATACTCGATGGAAGACAGTAATCAAAGAGGGGACGCAAAAACAATTTGAAGAGAGCGTTAATCTTTCCATTAATTACCTTGGTTTTTCTCCTGATGCCGGCTTTGCTGAATTGTATAGCTTCATAGTCACTCATTTTGCTGATTCCAATCGGTCCGAAGAAGCTACTTTCCTTGGACTCAAAGAAACGGCGAGTTGGGACGAAATATTTGAAGCTAGAGCCCTTTATGAGCTTGACATCAGACGCTTCAATGAAGCCACCTTAATGGAACTACCCAGTGAAAAAATGGAATGGGACGATATCATTAAAAAAAGATACTTAATCGATCTTGACCTGTCGAGAAAAGAAGCAATAGCAGATTTAAACTTACCAGAAAATTCTTCTTGGAACGACATAATAAAACAAGATTTTATGATTATCGATCCACCAACTGGCGGAATAAAAGAATAAAACGAAGAGACAATATCAAATCGTTCTTTTTTATACACAAAAAATCAAATAAGTTCCTGGTGGCGCTTTTTCATTTTTAAAGATATAATAAACATATGAAAAACAAACCACTAATTGTCATAATAAGTCTCGTTGCTGTATTAATTTTAATTACTTCCTATTTCTATTTCAAGAAACCTGAAAATACTGCACCAGTAGTAATAAGCGAAGCAGTTGCAATTGAGACATTAAAAACAAAATTCCCCGAATTAAAGAATTATCCCAATGACGGTAGCTTTCCGGTAAAATCTATTAAAACTGAAAAAACTAGCGATGGCTGGTATGTTGCTTTTATTCAAGAAGGATCGGGAGTGCCAATTATTGGTGCCCAATGCTTCTTGATAAAAAACAACAAAGACACAGAACAAATAACATATACTTCGGATGATGTTCTTTTCCCTGGAGAATTCTCAGTAAAAGAATGTCGAGTCATTAGAAATATTGTTGGAGGAGATAAGGATGAACATGGCTGTATCGGCTCGGCTGGCTACACTTGGTGCGAAGGAAAGAAAAAGTGTTTACGTACCTGGGAAGAATCATGCGAAGAAGACGAGGAAGCTATCTGTAAATTAGAAAATTGCCATGGACTAGATATAAAGTGCGGACCTAATCCTCCTGATTTCTGTACAACTATGTATGGGATAGGAGATAAGTGTTTGCAATATGCAAAGTGCGGTATTCAAAATGGAACATGCCAACAAATTACTGATCCTCAATTCATTCAATGCAAATCATGCGTTGAGAATTGCATAGAGAATAATAAAAATGACTCAATAGGGTCGTTTGAATGCGAAAGCAATTGTAATTAAAATTAATAATAAATTATGACGCTATTTGTAAGACATCCGGTAAGAAATATAGGGAAGATGAACTCATACGAAAGACAGGTGGGTAAATACAAAGGAGGGAAGGTTTCTCAAAAATCTGGACAGGAAAAGAAAAACAAAAAAGAAACCAAAAAAATAGTTGACTAATCGCCTTTGAATGCCATTATCTTTGTAGGATACTTTGAATTTTTTATATGCCAAAAAAAGAAAAACAATCAAGCGTTTTCGAACTCCTTAAATCATATGTACTATTAGTAGTACTTCTGATTTTCCTTACTCTGGCTGCCAATGGATTGAATCTTTTTATGCCCAAAATTATCTCTAATGCTATTGATACCTACACTAAAGGTAATTTTGTTCTAAACAATATTATCATTGAATTCTCTTTGGTAGTTCTTGGTATTTTTATCTTCTCCTATCTTCAAAGTCTAGTTCAAACATATACTTCTGAATTAGTTGCTAGAAATCTTCGTAAACAATTTATTGATAAAGTATCAGTTCAAGAGTATTCATATATAAATAAGATAACTCCAGAAAAATTACTCACCAATTTAACTTCGGATATTGATGCAATAAAAGTATTCGTTTCTCAGGCATTAGCTTCCATGATTTCTTCTATCTTTTTAATTATTGGTGCCGCTATTATGCTACTTTTAATAAATTGGGAATTAGCTTTAGCTGTTCTTGCAATTATGCCCCTTATCGCTATTGCTTTCTTCTTCATCTCCAGAAAAGTATCCAAGCTATTTAAAAGAGCTCAAGAAGCGATTGATTGGCTAAATAAGGTAATTCATGAAAGCATTTTTGGAGCAGCTTTGATTCGTATTTTAAATGCTGGACAGGTTGAAGGAGAAAAGTTCCTTAATGCTAATACAGAAGCGAAGGATATTAGCATGAGTATTTTACGCCTCTTTTCAGGATTAATACCAATTATTGGCTTTTTAGCTAATATCGCCACCCTAATCGTTGTTTCTCTTGGTGGCTACTTTGTTATTAATCATACAATGACTCTAGGAGACTTTACTGCTTTCAACAACTACATTGCCATTCTGATCTTCCCGATAATCCTTTTAGGGTTCATGAGCAGTGCTATTGCTCAAGCTGATGCCTCTTACAGGCGTATTCTTGAAGTATTAAATGCTCCTAAAGAAAAAGAAAATGGAACTTTAATAAAAGAAATAAAAGGGAATATCAAAGTTAATAATATTTCTGTCCGCTTCGGAGAAAAGGAAGTCGTTAAAGATGTTTCTTTTAATGTAAAAGCAGGAACTAAGACTGCGATTATTGGTCCGACTGCAGCCGGTAAAACCCAATTACTATATATTTTAAATGGATTATTAAAACCAGCCTCAGGCACTATCCAATATGATGATAAAGATATTAATGATTATAAAAAAGATTCATTCCACAGCCAAGTTGGATTTGTTTTCCAAGATAGCATTATTTTTAATTTAACCTTAAGAGAAAATATTGCTTTTAGTAATATTGTTAACGACGAATCGCTTAAAAAAGCTATTGATACAGCTGAGCTCAATGATTTTATCGATGCACTTCCAGAAAAGTTAAATACAATTGTTTCCGAAAGGGGAACTAGCCTTTCGGGAGGTCAAAAACAGCGTATTATGCTCGCCCGTGCTTTAGCTCTGAATCCCAAAGTTCTTTTCCTCGATGACTTTACTTCAAGAGTTGATACTATGACTGAACAAAAGATAATTAAGAATATTGACGAAAATTATCCTAATCTAACTTTAATTTCTGTTGCCCAAAAAATCGCTTCAGTTGATAATTATGATAAGATCATTCTTTTAATGGAAGGAGAGTTATTAGCAATGGGAACCCATGAAGAATTGATGAAAACTTCGCCCGAGTATGTCCAGATATATAAATCACAACGCAGTATAAATACCTATGAATTACAAGCTTAAAATCGATGACAACGAACAGAAAGGAGTTTTTCGCACAGCCTTCGAACGCCTGATGCCTTTTTTGGCTGGCGAAAAGAAAAACCTGATCATTGCTTTCATTGCTGTTTTAATTAGCTCAGCGACAACTCTTTATGCTCCTATTTTAATCAGTGACATTATTGATAAATATATTCAGACTAGCAATCTTAAGGGAGTACTAATCTTCTCAGCCTTCCTTCTTCTAATGTATCTCCTTAATCTTTTATCAACCTATATCCAGATGACTACAATGGGAGAAATCGGTCGAAGGATGCTTTTTAACCTGCGAAATGCCCTGTTTAACAAGCTTCAAGAGTTACCTGTGGCTTTCTTCGACCAGAACAAGACTGGTGACCTTATATCCCGTATTAATAACGATACTGATAAATTAAACCAGTTCTTCTCGCAAGCTCTAATGCAATTCATTAATAACATAATGATTATTATTGGAGCAGGAATATTTCTTTTAGTTTTAAATATCCGTCTTGGTTTTAGTTCCTTGCTTCCCGCTATCGGGGTATTAATAATCACCCAAATACTTTCTGATTGGGTCAGAAAGACTAACTTAAAAAGCTTGCAAACATTAGGGGCAATGAGTGCTGAAATACAAGAAGGATTTAATAACTTTAAAGTGATCGTTGCTTTCAACCGTCTTGATTATTTCCGTAATAAATTCAAACAGGTTAATGATGATAACTATAAAGCATCAATCAGCTCTGGTATTGCTAGTAATATCTTCTTGCCTATCTACACTCTAGCGGGAAATATTGCTCAGTTGATTGTCTTAGCCTTTGGTATCTATCTTATCACCCAAGGTAGCCTCACTGTTGGTTTATTGGTTGCCTTCTTGCTTTATGTCAGTAATTTCTATAATCCTTTACGACAAATGGCGTCAGTCTGGTCGTCTCTGCAATTAGCCTTAGCTGGCATTGATCGTATTTCAGAAATTCTTGAATTAAAATCAGATATGCCATTAATCGTTTCAGAAAAAATTGATGGAAAATCAATCTTAGAATTCAGAAATGTTTCTTTTTCCTATCCTCAAGGAAGTGAAGTTTTGCATAATATCAACTTTAAATTAGAAAAAGGGAAGACCTATGCTATTGTCGGACCAACTGGCGGAGGTAAAACAACTACCGCCTCACTAATGGCTAGACTATACGACCCAACTGAAGGAATAGTCTTACTTGATGGATTAGATATCCGTTCGTATGGTGCCAGCGAAAGAACCCAGAAGATAGGCTTCATTCTTCAAGAACCGTTTCTTTTCTCTGGAACTATTATGGATAATATTATTTGTGGAAATGAAAAATATTGCAAAGCTTCAAAAGAACAATTAGTGAAAACTTTGAAAGAACTTAAACTTTTCAGCCTTCTTGATCACTTTGAAAAGGGAATTGATACCGAAATCAGTTCCAACAGAGACGCAATGAGCTTGGGACAGAAACAATTGATTGCTTTTATCAGGGCAGTCTTACGCAGTCCAGAAATATTAATCCTTGATGAAGCAACCGCTAATGTTGATACCTTAACTGAACAGCTACTTGAGGAAATATTAGAGAGCTTACCAAAATCAACTACCAAAGTGATTATTGCTCATCGTTTAAATACTATTGAAAATGCTGATCAGATATTCTTTGTTAATGCTGGAGACGTTACTCTTGCTGGGTCAATGAAACAAGCAGTTGATATGCTAATGCATGGAAAAAGGGAAAGCTAGCCATTTTTAGTTGACTAATTTGCCTTTGAATGTCATTATCTTTATAAGATAGTTGCTTAATAGTAATTTAGTCGAGATTATTCAAGAAACTAAGCTTTAGGGTAAAACCTTAAACATTAATTAAATTAACTTTAAAATCATGGAAGGAACAATCAAAAACCTAACAGATAAAGGATTCGGATTCATCACAGTAGATGGTGAAGAGAAAGATTTATTCTTTCACAGCAATGAACTCAAGGGCGTAAGCTTTGATGAGTTAAAAGCAGGTGACAGAGTATCTTTTGAAAAAGGCGAATCTCCAAAAGGACCTAACGCAGTAAACGTTAGCCGCATCTAAGGATATATAAATAAAAACAGGCTCTTATTGAGTCTGTTTTTGTTTATAAAACATCTACTCCAAAATCTTTAAGTTCGTAGATAAGCCTCTTCAATGGGAGACCCATAGCGGTATAAAAATCACCATCTATCTTTTTAATAAAAATAGCTCCTATTTCCTGAAGGGCATAGGCCCCAGCCTTATCCATCGGCTCGCCAGTTAATATATATTTATCTATGCTTTCTAACGACATTTCCTCCATGAAAACCTTAACTGTTTCATGAAAGGAAACTGATCTATTATTTTCAATAATTGTTACGGCTGTAATAATTTGATTTTCTTTTCCGCTTAACATCATTAACATCTCTTTTGCTTCTTTTTCTGTTTTAGGTTTTCCTAATGGTTTATTATTGAAAACAACAATAGTGTCAGCCGCAATAATAATTGCGTCTTTATTTTTATCAGCCACTGCTTTTGCCTTATTAAAAGAAAGATGCTCGACTAATTCTGCTGGAGGCATCTCTAGGCTCATATCTTCCTTGTAATTACTTTCTTGAATTTCAAAAGGAAGCTTTATTTTAGAAAATATCTCTTTTCTGCGTGGCGAAGTTGATGCTAATATTATTCTTTTCATATTTAAATTTTAACACAAATATATTATTTATCAACATTGAGACTGTTGACACTAAAAAATATCAGGGATATACTGTCAATACCTTCAAAAAATAGAAGGGGGGTGAGAAACACGAAAAACATACTTATAGCCTTAGTGGCAATAGTCTGTATCGTTTCAGCAGGGTGCATCTCAAAAGATTGCACTCCTGTAGCAACATCATCTACAGCAACTTCACATGTATATTATGCCAATCAAAAAATAACGATTTCGCCGACGAGCGTAGATAGGACAGTGGGCGACAGTATTCAGTTTACCGCCCAAACTTCTCCAAGCGCAACAGTTATCTGGTCGATTGGTAAAGGAGGAACTGGAGCTGGAATAGTCGACAGCAATGGAGTAATCACTCCAACCAGGACTGGAACAATTATTGTCGTCGCTACCGCTGGAGATGCCAGCAGTACCGCACTAATAACGGTCAAAGAAGAAAGCCGTTATTCTAAATATTATTATAATTACCGTAACGGTAATGATGACGATGATCATGTTTATCGTTATAACCGTTATAATAATTATAATCACGATCGTAGCTCCTACGACAGCGACTGTGATCAGTCCAAACACAATCATCCAGTATACTGTTAGAATGCCGAGTATTAAAAAATACAAGGCTCTTTTTTTATCTATTTCAATTTATCTATTAAAAAGATATAATATTAACATATGGAAAATTTTCAACAAAGAATAATTAAGGGAGTAAATATTTTCAAAGACAATATTTGGCTTTTTCTTCTTATCTGTTTTATTTCTTCAATCATCTCAATCTATGTTATTCCTTCTCTTGTCAATGGATCAATGACCGAACAAGAAATTAATGAAGGGATTCAACAAGTCGGAATGGCCTATGGGGGAGCAGTTACTTTTTCCGTTAAGGAAATAGTCGCTTCCTTAGTTTCTATGTTCAGGCTGTCTATTATTTCAACCATATTAATCATCATTGCCTATATCGTTAAATACAAAATAGACAAAAGAATATTCAAAGTTAATAAATGGAGGGATTGGAAGTTTCTTCTTTATATTTCAGGAATTTCTTTAATAACCGTTGATATTTTTCAGAAAATAACTGTAAACAATGTTGATAACTTCATTTTCAATTTAACACTAACAATATTATCTGTCTTTATAATAATCATCTTCTCATCTGTGATATTACCAGAAGAGTTAGAAAGAATAAAAATATAAAAAATGGCCTACGCATCATCTGACTCTCCAGCAAGGAGCATCATCTGCGTAGGCCTTTTTAAGGGGAACATTTTTGCTCTCTCTTTCCTGCCTCTTCGTAAGAGAATTCAATTTGTCTTTTCTTGCCTTATTGGCGCCCTTGGTCAATACATTCGAAAGTTGACCATTTGAAACAGGTAAACTCATTTTGTACCTTCGACATAATAACATAATGATAATATTTGTCAACTCAAATACATTTTGATATAATCTAGTTATGGATAAAATAACTTTCAGAGAACCAAAAAGGAACGATGTTAGATCAGCCCTTGAGATGATGAATTCTTTGGTTAAAGAAAAAGCATATATATCTGTTCAAGAAAAACAAACATTAAAAAAAGAAAGGGAATACTTTAAAACATTATTTAAAGAAATTAAAGATAAAACAAGGGTCGACTTATTTCTTGATATCAATGGAGAAGTCTGTGGTAGTGCCTCAATCTCATTAATTGATAAGGGGATAAGAAAACATGTTGGAGAATTAGGAATATTATTAAAAAAAGAGGCGAGAGGAAGAGGATTAGGAGAAAAGCTTTTTAAAAAAATCATAGAAAAAGCTATTAAAGAATTGAAAATTAAAATAATTAGACTCGACGTCTATTCAGATAATAATATTGCCATCAATCTATATAAAAAGATGGGATTCAAAAAGCTAGGAACCATTAAAAACGGTGCTGGCTATTATGGCAAACTAGCAGATAATAATATAATGATAAAATACTTATGAACAAAACAACAAAAATAGTAATGACAGTTTATCTTTACACTGTTTCCTTGATTAGTTTAATCTTCTTTGCTGTAGGAATGGGACAACTAATCAATACCTCTCTCAAGGCTTACGTTTTTCAAGAAGCTGAAAAGAGAGACTATACTGTCTGCAGCAATCAACCATACTACTATTCAACTGTTGATGCTGAAAAAATAAAAGGCAGTGCAGCATTAACTATTGATGAAAAGACCCAGATAGATAATATGATCAAAGATTATAATGACTGGAAAGCTAGAAATACTGGAGATGAATGTTATAAATCAGAAAGACAAAAAAGAATGCTTGATGCTTTGACAATGATATTAATTGCTTTCCCAATATATATTCTTCACTGGAGAATGGCGAGAAAGGAAAGACAAGAAGTTGAAAGCTAATAGAACAGGAAAGAGGGCAGTTGCCCTCTTTTTTCTTTTATGATAAAACTTAGATAGAATCATTTAACAAAATGGTGATTACATGGACACGATGGAAAGGATGTTTTACAACGGCCTAAACGAACTGCTGAAAAGTGTGAAGAACGATTGGTGGCAGATTAAAATTTCTGACGCCGAAAAATTGTTTAAAGTACTGCTTGATATTGAGGGGGTGAAAATCTTTGGTCGAGACCCTAACGGATTAATCTATCCAATGGTTCTCCGCGAAGGAAGAAGCTTGCATCGACTCGCTTACATTCTCAATAAGTGGTACGAATCCAAAGATCCAAACAAAATTACCAATGATCCAGAGAAGCCAATAATATATATTATTGGCGAAGAAGACGGAGTCCACCAACAGCTTGGACAACTTCAACTTACTAGGCCCTAACCGGCTCTCTTTTTTTATATAAAAATATGATATAATATTATCATATGAAAAAAGTAGCTATTATCATCGCCTCAGAAAACTTTCGTGACGAAGAATACTTTGTCACTAAAGAAGTTTTAGAGAAAAAAGGAATAAACGTAAAAACGGTTTGTGATAAAACGAAAGCTGTCGGCAAATTCGGCGGGGAAGCCGAGGCTGATATTTTAATCAACGACTTAAACGTTGATAATTTTGATGCTATTATCTTTGCTGGAGGACAAGGAGCAATAAAACTATTAGACAATGATCTTTCTTACAATATATTAAAAAAGGCAATGATAATGAAAAAAATAGTGGCAGCCATCTGTATCGCTCCAACAATCCTAGCCAAGGCTGGAATACTAGCAGGCAAGAGAGCAACCGTCTGGTCAACTGATATGGATAAATCAGCTATTAAGATTCTCCAACTTAATGACGCAATATATGAAAGAAAATCCATTGTTAAAGATGGCAATATTATTACTGGAGAAAATGCCGAATTCGCTCAAGAATTCGGAGAGGCTATTGTTGAAGAATTGACAAAAAGCTAAAAATAGATATAATCAGTGTATAAATAAATAATCCACAGAAAACAGGCATTTATAAGTCCTGTTGAGGAAAAAGGCAATAGCAATATTGCAAGGTCGTCTGTGGAGAGCACAGATTTTTTAATTATATGGCATTAACAAGAGAACAAAAACAAAAAATCATCACCGATCTTGAAACCAAGATTGAGAAGCAGAAGTCAATTGTTTTTATGGACTTCAGTAAAATCAAGGTTAAAGAATTGGCTAAATTAAGAGAAAATCTGAAAAAAGAAGGCAATGAAATGAAAGTTGCCAAGAAGAGCTTAATGGAAATAGCTTTAAAGAATAAGAACATCGAACTTGATTCGAAAAAGCTAGAAGGAGAAGTGGCCATCATATTCGGTTACGAAGACGAAATTGCTCCAAGTAAAATAGTTTACCAATTCTCAAAAGAGAATGTTAACGCTAAGATATTGGGAGGATTTCTAGAAAACAAGTTTTGTGAGATGGCTGATGTTATCAAGTTAGCCGAATTACCAAGCAAGGAACAATTATTAGGAATGTTGGTTGGAACATTATCCGCTCCAGCAACAAACTTAGTGGGAGTCCTTTCTGGGAATATGAGGAAATTGGTATTAGCCCTTTCCCAAATTAGAGATCAAAAAGCATAATAAATAATAAAATATAAACATATGGCAGAAGAAATAGAAACAGTAGAGGTTCCTGAAAAGTTCAAAAAGTTAGTTGAAGAAATAGAAAAAATGTCTGTTTTGGATCTAGCTGAATTAGTAAAGGTATTAGAAAAGAAGTTTGGTGTATCAGCCGCTCCTCAAATGATGGCAGCCGCAGCTCCAGTAGCCGCCGGTGCAGCCGTTGAAGAGAAATCTTCTTTCAATGTAGTATTGACATCAGCTGGTGACAAAAAGATTGAAGTCATCAAGGTTGTAAGAGACTTGACTCAGAAAGGATTAAAGGAGGCCAAGGATTTAGTTGATGCTATCGCTACAGCTCCTCAGACAATCAAGGAGGATGCTAAAAAAGAAGAAGCTGAAGAAATGAAAAAGAAGTTTACAGAAGCAGGTGCTACTGTAGAATTAAAGTAAGGATAACAAAACGACTCCACGAAAGTGGAGTTTTTTGTTCTCTAAAAACACGAAACGCACACAAGCAAGATTGCAGGGTGCGTGGTTTTTATACATAAGAAGATAGTGTCCCCGAAGGGTGGGAGGAGGCTTTTTAGAAATCCTAGCCAATGACCTAAGCATTTCTGCTCAAGGCCTATTGATCTTTTCCTACGGCGCCTCTCTATACCTTTGGCTGTTTGTAGCAGCTCATATTTTTTGATCAATAACTCGCAGGCAACCCTATCAAGCCTTTTTTAGGTAATCTCCCATTATTACTATAGCGAGTGGTCAATTCCAAGGAACGAGATACGGCCAAATTCGGGCAAAGGACCTCATCGTTGTGCACAACGTGGAACAATCTTTAAGCTCCATTAAGGGTCCATACAACGCGCGAAGGAGTTGGGGCTCTCGTCTCCAGACACAGAATTTGAATCAGTGACAAGGACATCCGTCCTCGTCCTGCAATAATCCAGCGCTTAGCCAGCGCCCTCAGTCAAAACTTTCTCATGATTGGGTCTCCGGGTCGCGGGATAGGTCAGCTCTGGGGGCCGTCAAGGCCCTCGGTACAGGCAAACTTCACGGTTTCGATGCTGCTGCAGTTGCAGCTAATTATCCTTTTGGTCATAGCACCACCTCCATGGTGAATGAAATTCCGTGTTCGATTCTTAGCCATAGTGGCTGGTTTTAATGATATAGAATATCACTAGAACCAGCCACCAAACTATCTTCTTATTTAATATAAAAGGTGCTATTTAACTTTACAATAATATTATAATCATATAATTATTTTTGTCAAGAGGGGGGTGCGGAAAACAAAAACACCCTTGCGGGTGCTTTGATTTTTAACTATTCGCCACAAACACTTGCTGGCTGATTTCCTGTAACACTGCAGATAATTTTTCTTAAAGATATTTTCTCTGCATCTTCGCCACTAGCTTCGCCTGATCCAATTCTGTAATACTTGCAACCAATTACCAAAGTGGGAACCGATCCTGTACTGTATTTATTAAATACATCTATATCTGTCTGAGAATCAATATTTTCGTGGTAAGAAATGGTGTCTCCAAATTCCTCAACTACGCTCTTAAGGATTGGCTCTTCCCATTTACAATGTGTACAGCTTGCTGAACCAAAGAAATATATGATTGGTTTTTCGTTTTCAGTACAAACATCTGTATTTGCCGCTTCACTGAATCCTCCATCAATCTCAGTCCCAGTATCTTCTACTGTTCCTGTTGATGATGTATCTGCTGTCGGATCTTTATCTAAATCAAAAGCTTCTGTGGCAAAAAGATATTTTCCATCAATGCTTACATATGAAGCAAATTTGTTTCCAGAAACATCAAGGGTTATCTTTCTTAAGTTTACGATTTTTTCATTATCAATACTAGATAATGTTGCTGTAGTGCCTTCTGATAATAGATATTTGTTAATATAGCTAATTGCTTTGTTTGCTGATTTCTCAGACAAATTAAACATTGTTGGAGACAGTAATACAGCGAGAACGATTGAAACAATCGCAAGGATAATGGTGGCAGTTCTCCACCTGTTAGCTTTAATTTTATTAAAGCATTCTTTAACTTTGGTTTTCATTAAAGTATTTTTTATTATTATATACTTAATACTATATCACTTAAAAACAAAAAAGCAATAATCAAGCCCCGCAAATGCGGGGCCCTCAATTATGAATTATTCTTCTTCGTTTTCATCATCGTCGTCGTCATCGTCAACGTCATCACCGATATCATCATCCTCATCAATATCGTCGTCGTCATCGTCGTCGAAGTCCTCATCAATATCATCGTCACCATCAGATACTTCATCCTCATCGTATTCTCCGGTAACTTCTTCTATCTCTTCTTCTTCAACTTCGCAAGACTCATCTTCTCCTAACATTAACTTAACTTCGTCGTTTGTTTTTTCTTCAAAAATCATAATTTTTATTAAAGGTTAATTGTGAACACTTTATCTTTTTTAAAAAGATAATATTTGTTGTTTATTGTTATAAAGTGCCGACCTTTTTCTAATGATGTTATTCATTATAATTATAGAAACATTATTGTCAAGCCTTAAAATTGTGGACATTTTAATCAAAACAGTTATAATCAATATAACGACATAAAAATTTGCCGAAAAGCATGAATATTTTCATTAAATATCTATACTGGCAGTTGATCCTTACTCCAAAAAAAGTTTTATTAATTTTAAAAAACTATCTGGCTTTTGGGTTTGATTTCTTTTCTATTAAAGAAACCCTCCGTTCTCTTTTTTCTCCCTGGAGAAGATACCTATGGGACTATGGCCGAGGATTTGATATTGGAAGATACTTTGAAGTCCTTGTCTCTAATATCATTACAAGAATCATCGGATTCATCATGAGGCTCTTCTTAATCACTTTCTTTATAATCTACGAAGTAGTTGTTTTGATATTAGGAATAGCCTTATTCTTTATTTCAATTATTTATCCTTTCTTCTTTATTTGGCTCTTAATATATGGATTTAAATACCTATGATTAATTTAGAAAAAACAGAGATATGTGGAGTGGCCCAAATAGAATCATTCTTCTGGTGCCTTAAACAAATTAAAAAACTATCATTGATATCTTTTGTTGTTTTTATCTTTTTCTATATCTTCAACAGCATTAATGTTAAAGATACGGATCAATTATTGGGAGCAGCCATTATCACTTTTTCTCTCTTTATTTTAACAAAGCATTTAAACCTATTTTTTGATGACTGTCTCAAAAATCCCAAAAGAAAAATATCTCTTGAAAAAGCTCTAGGTGATAAAAAAGAAAATCTAGCTCAATTCTTTAATTTAAAATCAGCCAAGTATTTAGATGATGCATTGAAGAACGCAAAAAAGAATGGATTGCGTTATCCGAATTACGAAACAATCCTTGAATCATTTTTAGATATTAAAAATCAGAGAATCATTTTTATCTTCTCCAGACTATTGATTGACATGAACGGATTAAAGAAAGAATTGAAATCAAAAGATTCTTTAACTCAAATTACAAGAGAAGAATTTGAAGCTGTCTTCGAAGAAGCAGGAAGGATTGCTTTAAAAAGAGAGGGAGGAGAGATAAAGGAAGGTGATGTTATTGCTTCCCTAGCTAAAGTAGAACCTCATTTAAAAGAAATAATAACTGAATCAGATATCGAAGAAGATGATTTTGAAGAGGTGAATGCTTGGCAGGAAAGAGTGTATGTAAAAATACAAAAGAGCAAACAGTTCTGGTCCTATGAAAACTTACTTAAACTGGGATCATTAGGAAAAGACTGGACAGCTGGATTCACTCCAACATTAGATAGCTATTCAATTGACTGGACTGATATTGTTAAGAGAAGGGGATTTGAAGATATTGTTGGACACAAGGATAAGATAGAGCAATTAGAAAGAATCTTGTCAAAGAAAGATGCTGGCAATGCTTTGATTATTGGAGAGCCAGGAGTAGGAAGAACAAACATTATCCACGGCTTAATCAAGAAAAGCTTAATTGGACAATCCTTGCCTAATGTAAACAATAACAGATTTATTGAATTAGATATTGTTTCTCTTTCTTCAACGACTACTTCCTTTGAGCAGATGGAAAAAATATTGGACCAATGTTTTAGAGAAGTTACTAACGCTGGCAATGTCATTTTAATAATCAATGACATTCATGATTTCTTAGGTGGAAAACAGAAAGCTGGAGTAGTAGACATTTCAGGAATATTCGGACCATATTTAAATTCTCCATCATTTAAGACTATCTGTTTGACTTCATATAAAGGGTTACACCAATACATTGAAGACAAGCCATCTCTACTGGCTCAGTTCCAGAAAATAGAGGTGGAAGAGATGAGTCCTCAAGAAACTTTGCAAGTTTTAGAAAACAAAGTCTTTAGATTAGAAAATGAACATCAAAAATTCATTCCCTTTACTTCTTTAAAAGAAACTGTCTCTCTTTGCGAAAAATATGTTTCTGATTTTCCTTTCCCACAAAAAGCAATCAATCTTTTAGATGAAGCTGTCATCTACAGCGGAAGGGATAGTAAATTAAATATTGTTTTACCAGAGCATATTGATAAGATGCTTTCAGAGAAAACTAAGATACCAGTAGGAAAAATAAGGAGTACAGAAAAAGAAGTACTATTAGGTCTTGAAGATATATTACATAAAAGAGTAGTTGGGCAGTGTGAAGCTATTGATGATGTTTCTTCAGCTTTGAGAAGGGCTAGGACAGGCGTACAGACTAGAAAAGGACCAATGGGAAGCTTCCTCTTCTTAGGACCGACTGGTGTGGGTAAAACAGAAACTGCTAAAGCTTTAGCGGAAGCTTACTTTGGATCAGAAGACAAGATGATTAGAATTGATATGTCTGAATTCCAAAGAATAGATGATATTCCCAGATTACTTGGTTCAGATACTCAACCTGGAATTCTAACTTCTCAAGTATCAGAAAATCCTTTCTCTTTGGTATTATTAGATGAAGTAGAAAAATCTCATCCTGATATTCTTAATGTCTTCCTTCAAGTATTAGATGAAGGATACGTTAATGACAATTTAGGAAAGAAAGTGAGCTTTACTAATACAATCGTCATTGCGACCTCTAATGCGGGCTATCAGACCATTTTAAAGGCGATAGCAGAGAATAAGGAGATGCCAGAGATTAAGAGAGACCTACTATCAGCTATCTTTGAAAAAGGAACCTTCAGGCCAGAATTCATTAACAGGTTTGATGGAGTAATAGTCTTCAAATCTTTAACTAAAGAAGACCTATTAACAATTGCTCAAATACAGTTATGCAATTTGAATAATAATTTGAGAACTAAAAAGATACAGCTGATTATTACTAAAGAATTAAAGAGCAAGATTGTTGAATTAAGCTATGATCCCGTCTTTGGAGCAAGAGAAATGAAAAGGGTAATCCAAAACAAAATTGAAAATACCATTGCTAGGGGATTATTAAATGATTCAATTCCTCAGGGAAGCAAAATCACAATAGACCCTAATAATCTGACGATAAGCATTTCGTAAATTTGAAAGCTATGATCTCCATTCTTTAAAAGGATGGAGATTTTAAATTAGACATCTTTTTATTATTGAGATATAATTGAATTACAATTTAATAGTTTGTGTAACCTAACCCATCAGAGCAATTTGGTGGCATGGTTAAAAATCCATCCCTGATACTGAACTCCTCGTTCAGCTGATCAGGGATGGTCATATCAGGAAACTGGTATGGACAACCGAAAGGTTGTCAGGCTGGCGGGGAGTTTTGTGTTATAAGCCAGCTTATTATTAAGGTGACTTAATTTCAAAATAAACACATGAAACAAAATTAAAAATAATTAATGTAAATAAATTGTATGAAAAAACAACATTTATTCATCATCTTGTCAGTAGTTCTTTTAGGGTTAGTGTTTACAGTAAGCCAGTATTACCAAGCTTTAAAAACTGAAGATGTTTCAGCTGTTACAGTTGGTATTCCTAATCCAGGACACTCTTTAGCACAACTAGAATGCAGTGCTGATAGTCTTTGTGTTGATACTGTGAATAATAGAGTAGGGATAGGAACAAATACACCAAATGCAAAATTATCATTAGGAACAGGAATAGGCGATAATAAATTTTACCTTTATGATTTTACAGGCGATAAATATGGTTTCGGAATAAGAAGTAGTCAATTAATGATATATAGTGGAGCAGGTGGAACGAACGGCGGCGGAATTACATTTGGAAAATATGATGGAACTACTTTTACTGAGAATGTTAGATTTACAAATTCTGGTGCTGTTGGAATCGGAACTACAACGCCAGCTACTAAACTAGATATAAATGGATCTATGACTGCGAGTGGTATGCCTACAATAAAATGTCCGATAACTACGAGTACTGCTGGCAATTATATGACACTAGGAGCTACTGGTTATTCAAATGGAAATATAAGCTGTAATAGCGATTCAATTGTAATTGGTGAGGCTGGATTATATCTTGTTGGCTACACACTTGGGTTTAATGACTATAACCACGGCTGGCTAATGAAAAATAAAAATGGCGGTAGAGAAATGAGTTTCACTAATCCTGCTACTGCAATATTTTCAAACAGCACTATTTTATATCTATCAGTTGGCGATACACTGCAAATTTATCATTATGCTGGAACCTTTACTTCAGACGGTAATCTAAAATATATTTGGGCCACCAAACTTCATTAATTAACGAATAACACCAGTGGGAAACTGGTGTTTTTTGTTCTTCCTGTGGATAACTCAGAAAAACCTTTTAGAATAAAGGGATTTTGACTTGTTAACGAGTGGTTGACAAGTTTTTTGGAGTGGTGTAAAATGGTCTTACAGTGTTAATAAGTGGGGAAAAGTGTGGAAAACACAAAACCCCTGTGGATAACCAATATTATGATCATCGGCCAATACAATTACAATTTGGATCCAAAGAAGAGATTAACAATCCCTACTAAATTTAGAAGTGTTCTATCGGAAGGCGCTGTCATAACCAGAGGTATTGATGGATGCCTTTTTTTGTACCCACAAAAACAATGGAATGAATTAGCTGATAAATTAAGCAAGCTTCCTTTGTCACAATCAAATGCTAGAAGCTTTGCGAGAGTAATGCTAGCTGGAGCGATGGACGTCAAAGTTGACAGCCTAGGCAGAATCCTTATCCCTGACTATTTAAAAGAATACGCTAAATTGAATAAGAGTGTTGTTATCGCTGGACTATACGACAGAATTGAAATCTGGGATGAAGAGGGATGGAAGAAATACGGACAAACAACTAACACTCAAGTTGAGAGCATGGCGGAAGGATTAAAAGAATTAGGGATATAAGATGCACATACCAGTATTATTAAAAGAGGTTATTGAATATTTGGATATCAAACCGAATGGAAACTATATCGACTGCACACTAAACGGTGGAGGGCATACCAGAGAAATACTCAAAAGAACAAAAGGAAAGGTATTAGGAATAGAAATAGATAAAGAAATATTCGAAAAGATAGAGAAAGAGAAAATAGAAAGATTAATTCCTGTAAATGATTCATACGTTAACATTAAAAAAATAGCAGAGGAGAAAGGATTCAATAAAGTTCAAGGAATATTATTTGATATCGGAATGTCTTCCTACCATGTTGACGAAGCGGAAAGGGGATTCAGTATTAATAAAGACGAACCATTAATAATGAATTACTCAACTGGATTGACGGCTGAGGAAATACTAAATGAATGGAAAGAGGATGAAATTGAAAAAATATTAAAAGAATACGGAGAAGAAGAGTTCAGCAGAAAGATAGCGAAAAAGATTGTTGAAAAAAGAAAATTAGGAAGAATAAAGAGCACCTTGCAATTAGTTAGTATTATTAAGGAAGCAACGCCAGGATGGTATCACCATAGCAGAACCCATTTTGCTACTAGAACCTTCCAAGCACTTCGCATCAAAGTTAATAACGAGCTAGATAATTTCCGCCAAGCTCTCCCTGAAGCATTAAGCCTGTTAGAAAAGGAAGGAAGGTTAGTAGCCATTTCCTTCCATTCCTTAGAAGACAGGATCATTAAAGAATTCTTAAAGGAAAAAGATAAAAGCGGAGAAGTTAGAATAATAACCAAAAAGCCGATTGTTCCTACGGATGAAGAAGTAAATCTTAATCCCCGAAGCAGATCGTCTAAATTAAGAGCAGCTATAAAGATATAAAACAATGACTATCGCAAAAAACAATTCACAAAGATTTTTCATGATATTAACAATGACTGCTTTGGCTTTAGTTTGCTTTTATGTCTTTCAGGTGGTAAAATTGACGGAGTCAGGATATATTAAGGGAGAAAAGGAAACAGCTATTCAAGATTTAAAAAAAGAAGTAGCTGAATTAAAACTCTCTGTCTCAAAAGATAGAAATCTGGTAAATATTGAAGAAAAAGTATTGGAAGAAGGCTTCGAAAAAGTGAGCAAGCTAAGCTACATCGTAGTTTCCGAAGCATCCGTTGCTTCCAAATAGTTTCTTATGTCTAATAACTTAAGAATAAACATCGTTATAGCCATCGTCTTTTTAATAGGAGGGGTAGTTTTATCCCGCTTATTTTATTTACAAATCAATCAAGGGGAATACTACAAAGCAATGGCTCAGGGCCAGCAAACTTCTTTATCCGAGACTCAAGGCGAAAGGGGAGAAGTAGCGTTTAAAAATGGAGAAATACTGGCCATGACCGAAAAGGAACCATATCTTTTTATCTCCCCTGAAGAAATAGAAGACAAAGAGGTGACTGCACAAATGCTAGCTGAAAAAACTGGCAAAGAGGCTAGTGCTCTTTTAACTTTAATGAATAAAGAGGGAAGCCTGTATGAAGTCATAGAAGAAAATATTGATAAAAATAAGGCTGATGAAATTTCTGATTTAAACTTAACTGGAGTCTACATCGGATACAAAACTAAAAGATATTATCCAAGAGAAAACACTGCCTCGCAGCTTATTGGTTTTATCAATGAAGAAGGACTAGGCCAATACGGACTTGAAAGCTATTATGACGACCAGATAAAAGGGAAGACGGCTGTTTCAAAGACAGAAAAGAATCCTTGGAGTTTTCTTTTCAAGCTTTCAGAAAAAGAATCTCTTGATGGAGCTTCTTTAGGATTGACTGTTGATTACAATATTCAATTCATGGCTGAAAAAATATTGAATGAGGGAGTTAAGAAATACGGAGCCGAGGGGGGAGAGATTATTGTCATGAACCCAAACACAGGAGCAATTATTGCCATGGCACAAAATCCTAATTTTAATCCTAATAGCTATCAAACTGCATCGATGGAATCTTTCCAGAACTCTTGTATTCAAAAATTATTTGAACCTGGCTCCATCTTCAAACCAATAACCATGTCAATGGCTATTAATGAAAAAGCAGTTACACCTGATACTGTTTTTGATGACAAGTTAGGATACAAACAATTTGGAACCTACAAGGTTTATAATTATTCAGAAAAAATATGGGGGAAGGTAACTATGACCGAAGTATTGCAAGGTTCTATTAATACTGGAGTCATGTATGCCGAAAGCCTAATTGGAAATGAAAAATTCTATAGCTATTTAAAATCATTCGGGCTATTTGAAGACACCAATGTAGATTTAGCTGGAGAAATCTCTTCATCGAATAAAGAGCTTAAAAAAGCTCTCGATAATCATATTGAAGTCACTTTCGGTAATTCTTCTTTCGGGCAAGGAATAGGAATAACCCCATTGCAGATGATTAGAGCCTTTTCCACCATTATAAACGGGGGAACACTATATAAGCCATATATAGTCGAAAACATTACTACGGCTGGCCAAGAAAAGAAAATAGAGCCTACCATCGTAAAAGAAAATGTAGTCTCGAAAGAAACTAGCACCACATTAAAAAGCATGCTTATCAATGTAGTGGAAAAAGGATTTGGACACTTAGCTAAGATTTCTGGCTATTGGATTGGAGGAAAAACAGGAACTTCCCAAGTTCCTTACAGCTCTTTAGGAATAAATCAGTCAGGATATTCAGATCATACTTGGCAAACATTCATGGGTTTTGCTCCCGCCCTAGATCCTCAATTCATTATTCTTGTTAAACTAAACAATCCAACCGCCACAAAAACTTCGGAATATTCAGCCGTACCTGTTTTCCACGACCTAGCTAAATATATTATTGACTACTGGCAGATTCCACCTGATTATGATGATACAGTTACTACCACGACTTTGGACAAAGAGTGATATATATGATATCTAAATATTGTATTGGTCCTATCGTCTAGAGGCCTAGGACATTAGATTCTCAATCTAAGAACACCGGTTCGAATCCGGTTAGGACCGCCAATTCTAATATGTTAAAGCATAAATATAAATAAATACATTATGAATCTTGAACAACCTCAGTCAGATAATATTTCTGAAGAATCGGTAGTTTCTTTTCCTAGTGAAAAAGAAGCGGAACATTTAGATGAAAAAATGGTAATCATAGATAAAGTTCTTAAAGAAATGGGATTCTCAGAAGGATGCGCAAAATATAGTGAATATATGCAAGAAATGGCAACTAAAGATTTTGAAAAATATATGGAATTCCTAAAAAGAGTTGATGAGCTGGGTAAAAAATAAAAACATAATCAATATTAACCAAGGGAAACACTTAAAAAGGTTCCAAGTTTGGCCCACTTACCGAGCAAATTTAGAAAGCCTTTATTTATAAGGCTTTTTATGATAACCGTGATAAAACTTTAGAACTTTTAATTATTTATTGACAATATAAAATTTTGTATATACAATTTATTTAATAATGGAGGTGAGAAGATGGGTTATGGTGCATTAATTGCTCTTTTTGGTCTCGCCGCAGTAGCTTGGTTGGTACTAAGAAGGCACTAAAAGGTTTGCATATTATGCAAACCCTCATTTTTTATACGCGATTTGATTCCAAAAAGGTTCCAAGCTTGGCCACTTACCGAACTTTTTCAAATTTGACAAAATTTAAAAATATATGGTAGTATCAATGTTAGCAATATCATTGCCATGAGGATTAAAGATGTCAGAAAAAGCAAAGATTACCGCAGAAGAGTTTGAAAAAATGACAACTCAAGAAAAGGCCAAGCACTATGCGGAAGATGTATTGAAAACAGAAAAAGAAGTAGAAAGAGACGGCTACTCCAAAAAGTTCTACCGCTATAACTTCCTAATGGGTAACGGTTCTCTTGGTTATCCGATCGGACGGCCATCAGCTCTCGGACGAGCAGTACAAAGAATTGCAAAAAATCTCGGCTTGGATGTTAGCTGGAACATGGAGTGGAGCTACGCGGACTTCAATGGAAAGATCACCAAAGAGATGGTGGAACAGGAGTCTTATCCAATATGGGAAGACCACGACAAGAGACCAAAGTAAAGTATTTACGGGCAGAGGATCCGTGCTAAAAAAGCTTAATTCCTCATTTTTTTATACAAAAAAGTTTCCAAGTTCGTCCTATTTACCGAGCCTTTTAAAAATCAGTTTTGGGTTGACTAAATATTTATACTGTGATATTTCTTAGCCAAGGGAGGCTTATCCCGATGATAATAGTTAGGCAAATTAAAAACATTAAACCACTAAGGAAGGGCAACAAGTGGAGCATCAATCTTACCGATGGAAGCAACATTGTTGTTAAAAATCCAACAACTTTTCCATTTAAAATTATCGATGCTCAGGAAATATTGGTTCAATCCCTTCAATGCGATGGACTTAAGAAAGCTTTGTTCGGCCGTCTCAAGAATGAGAAATCAATTGTTCTTCAGGATTGCTATGAATGGAGTAGGGAATTTGATTTTGAACAAATCAATTCTACTTGGCAACAGTATTTCCGTTTCAATTTAACGGGAGAGGTCACTGACAAGAGAAAACCTGGAAAGCCAATCATTCTTAAAATCAACGACCAAGGAGATATAATATCTCCTTAATTTTTTATATTAATCATTAAAATAATTCCAATAATCAATATACTAAAAAGTTTTAGACGTCAAATTGAAGAACCTCATCAACTATTTATTGAATTTATTTTAAAAAGTAATATAATGTTTGTATATGCAAACATGGTTAATCTTTTCAATCGTAATGGCTTTATTTTTAATCATCACTAGCTTTGTTTTAAAAAAGTTTAATGGCTATTCTTGCTTTTATCTTCCTTGGAGAAACATTGAACTGGCAAGAAACGATTGGTGTTGCTATGATGGTTGGAGGAGCAATAATAGTTTCTATATTTTAATATAATAAGCTAAAAGAAATGACTACCTTAATTTATATTCTTATCTTCTTTGCTTCTTGCTTAGCCTTTTATCTATCGGGAGAATTAATAGTTAAAAGCCTGATAAAGATTGCTAAATTTCTAGGATGGAAAGAATTCGTTGTTTCTTTTTTGGTGATGGCTATTGTTGGCTCTTTGCCTAATCTTTTCGTTGGTATTTCTTCAGCTCTGCACGGCATTCCACAATTATCTTTTGGAGACGTAATTGGAGGAAACGTTGTTGATCTAACTTTAGCCATTGCTTTGGCTGCTTTTTTTGCTAAAGGAGGTATTCCAGCTAAAAGCAAAACCGTGCACAGTACTTTGCTCTTTACTGTCATTGCCGCTATCTTGCCAATAATTCTTATCTGGGATAACAATCTTTCAAGAATTGATGGCGTTATCATGATTGCTTTTTTCTTTGCCTATATCGCTTGGCTATTCTCTAAAAAAGAGAGGTTTACTAAAACCTGTGAAGATGAGACACCGCCGGCCCAGGGCTTTAAAACATCTTTCAGCGGAATATTTAAAATTCTTTTCTGTTTAGCAGTCTTTGCTATTGCTTCAGAGGGGATAGTCAGATCAGCTAAATACTTTGCCGTTGCCTTCAATTGGCCCATCGTCTTGATTGGCTTGCTCATCGTTGGATTGGGTAATTGTGCTCCAGAGATATTCTTTGCTATCAGCTCAGCGAAAAAAAATATGGAATGGATGATTTTAGGAGATCTGATGGGAACAATTGTTGCTCCTGCAACTCTTGTCTTAGGAATCGTTGCTTTGATTAATCCAATATATATCTCTGATTTTTCTCCCTTTGGAGTTGCTAGAATCTTCTTGCTTATTGCTATAATTTTCTTCTTCTTCTTTATTAAGAACGATAGCCAGATAAGTAAAAAAGAAGCTGTATTTCTATTGTTCATATACATCGCCTTTATCATAGCCGAAGTTTTTATTAGGGTATAAAAAATGCACCATCTATTCAAAAAATCTTATTTGCTAGGGATAACGATATTAATTATTATATTTTTTGTTGGCCAAAATTTATACAACAAAACTGATTTTTCAAAATCAGCTGAAGCAAGTACGCTTTCCGATGGAATAGAATATACCATTCCTGTTTTATCTTTAAGCTATCTGCCTGTAGATAAAAATAATTCTAACAATATAGATCTTAGTATTACTGGACCATATCTTGAATCGGGAACAACGATTAGCACTATCAGACAAAAAATAAATAGAATAAATGGGGAATTAATTACTGGATTAGAAAACGGCAGCTCATATCATAAATACAAAGATAGTTCTTCTAAATCAGCTTTAAATTATTATATTCTTGAGTCCAAAGAATTTTTAAGACCAATATTGAGGACTAATAATAACGACTGGATATATATTGATCAAGGAGATTGGGGATTAACCGCAAATCATTACGAAGAACTATCAAATATTAATATTTGTGATTACGTTGAGAATAAGGGAATTAAGGAAGTTTGGATATGGATGTATCATTATGGACCCGATTCTGATGGAGACGGCGAAGCTGATTTAGATCAAAATAGATATCATGTTTCTCCGACAGAATCAAATATGTCTGGACCATATGGAGATATTAGTAATTCTTATAGAATTAATGATCTTCCAGTTTGTAAAAAAACCTACGTTGTTTATGAATATAACTATACTAGGGATTTTGGGGAGGCAATAGAAGACCATACGCATCAAATAGAGGCTACATTAAGAGAGGCCGATTCTTCAATATTCTGGGATAAATTCGTTGGACCCTCAAAAGGAACATTTAGTTGTGGGTGGACTCATTGTCCTCCTAATGTAATGTCACAATGCTCAACGCATAATTATGACTGGACTAATGGAGCTTCTGTTGTTTCCAATTGTGAAGACTGGAAAGAAAATGGAACTGGAACAACGAAAACTATTAGTTGCCACACTTGGGCAGGAAGTGTTTGCGGAAGCGATAGCGGTGATAAATTTAAAGTCTGGTGGATGCAAAATATTCCTAGAAGTTGGTGGGCATACATAGGAGACTTTGATAATGCAATGAAAAATAATGTCAGCCTTAAAGAGCCAGTCTTAATTAATGGTTCCTGTGGTACTGCTCAAAAAACATATAGCTATAATATTAAAACTTATGGAAAAGATAAATTTTGTGCGACGGGAAATGTAAATCCATCAACTCCTGCTTTTCCATCTCAAGGTAATTCAATTGCTTGGACATGTGTTGGAGCCAACGGGGGAACTACTGCCTCCTGTTCCGCTTCAAGAAAATCTGCTCCCATTAATGGTTCCTGTGGTACTGCTAATAAGAATTACTCATTAACTAAAACTTCCTACGGTACTGATACTTTCTGCATAACCGGAACCACCGATCCTATAACTCCTATTTTCCCTGAACTAAATATTCCAACTTCTTGGACATGTGTCGGTTCTAATGGAGGAACGACTGCTTCCTGTTCAGCAACTATTGATAATAATGTACCTTGTACGTCATTTTCTTATTCATGGAGTGAATGCTTGAATGGAAAACAAACAAAAATAGTTACAGAAAGTATTCCTAGCGGATGCATCGGGGGCGAAATACCAGAAGAAGAAACAAAAGATTGTTCAGAGATAGAAACCAATTCTCCTGAGACTAATCAAGAAGACGACATCACTATTAATACTTCTATCAAATATCCAGCACCAGCTATTATTGATGCTAAAAACAAAACAATATCTATTAAGGCTAGGGCCAATTTTTCAGAAAAAACAATAAAAATAGAAGAAATGCCACTGGCTCCTTCTAATTCTGAACCTATTTTAGTAAGCCTGCTGCCTATAGCCAGTACTAGTGATTCTTCTTTGAGTGCTATTGCTTTTGATGATGATTCAGATGGACTACCTAATGACATGGAAAAAAGACTAGGAACTGATCCTAAAAAAGAAGATACAGATGGAGATGGATTAAACGATAAGGAAGAATTAAAAATAAAAACCGATCCCTTAAAACCATTAATAAAAACTAATAATATAGTTTTGTCGGAAATTGATAAAGCGATACTAGCAGACAAATCATTGGAACAACCTAAGAGCACTGCTAACATAAATGAATCTCTAACCATTGATTCTATTAAGACCGTTAAATCAAATTTAATATTCCAAGGAAAGGCAGAACCGAACCAGGTCGTAACCTTATTCATATATAGTGCGATGCCAATCATTGCAACAATTCAAAGCGAATCTGATGGAAATTGGAAATACGAGCTAGATAAAAATTTAATTGATGGAGAGCATGAAGCCTATCTTGTAATAAACAATAGCGAGGGTAAAATTTTAGAAGCTAGTGCTTCAAAGCCTTTCTCAATAACGGAAGGAAAAATTGTCTCATCTGGCAACCAAGAACCAGCACCACCAATCAAAAATATGATGATATTATATATTTTTGGAGGGCTAATAATGATATCTTTTTTGATTGCCGCTATTTTGATTATCAAGCAAGAATCTTCCAAATAGTTCATTAATTATTGACTATCTGGCGATAAAATGATATAAACAAAAAGTATTAATTAAGCAAAAAAACATGTTAGCAGTAATAAAAACAGGAGGAAAACAATACAGAGTTTCCCCGAAAGACAAATTAAAGATTGAAAAAATCGCAGCAGAAGAAGGTGGCGAAGTGATATTCGACAATGTACTTTTGGTTGAAAATGGAAAAGACTTAGCAATCGGAGAGCCTTTAGTTAAAGGAGCGACTGTTACAGCTAAGGTTTTAAAACAAGCCAAAGGCGATAAGGTAATGACTTTCAAATACAAATCAAAGAAAAGATACAAAGTCAAAAAAGGGCATAGACAGCTCTATACCGAAGTTGAAATCATAGACATTAAGAATTAATTAAGTATTTAAAAACCTGTTTCACTCTGAAGCAGGTTTTTTGTTTAAAATCCAATATCTCCCTCGAAGGCATCACGGCCTGTTTCAATGTTTCTAAAGCAGGCTCTTTGTTTATCAAAGAATAGTTCTACTCTTCCAATAGGACCGTTTCTGTGTTTAGCGATAATAATATCAGCCACTCCTTTTCGAGGGCTTTCTTCTTGGTAAACATCTTCACGATAAATGAATAAAACAACATCAGCATCTTGCTCAATTGAACCAGAGTCTCTTAGGTCTGAAAGTCGGGGAATCTTCGGTGTTCTTTGCTCTACCGCTCTTGATAATTGAGATAAGGCTAAGACAGGAATATTCAATTCTCTAGCCAATCCTTTCAATTGTCTTGATATCTCAGTAATCTGCTGAACGCTATTGATTATCTTGTTACTCGGCTCAATCAATTGCAAGTAGTCGACAATGATTAATCCTAATCCATGGCTGGCTTGTAATCTTCTAGCCATAGCTCTCATTTGCAACACACTACAGCTGGAAGCATCGTCAATGAAGATAGGAGCCTCAGAAAGGGTTCCTAGGGCGTGCTGGATGCAAACAAAGTCGTTCTGATCTCCTTCAGTTGAAAGCATTCCTTGCCTAAGCTTCCATGAATCAATGTTTGATTCAGAACTGATAAGCCTATCAATTAATTGGTCTTTGCTCATTTCTAAAGAGAAAATACCAACTGGCTTCTTTTCTTTTAGGGCAACATTCTTAGCAATATCTAAGGCCAAGCTCGATTTACCCATTGAAGGCCTAGCAGCTAAAATAATTAAATCAGAATTCTGCAAGCCAGAGAGAAGAGAGTCTAAACCGTTAAACCCAGTTGATGTTCCTCTTAAAGCTCCTTTCTGTTTTGATATTCTTTCTATTCTTTCAAAAGCTTCTTCCAAGAATGGTTTGATGGGTAAAAATGATTGAGTTAGATTCTTTTGAGTAATACTGAAAATTCTTCTTTCGGCAGAATCTAATAAATCATCTGATTCATTTTCTTCTTCATAGCCCATTAAAGAAATTTCTGTTCCCGCAGTAATTAAATCTCTTAAAATTCTTTTCTTTTGGACAATCTTTGCGTAAGTCATTACGTGGCTAGCAGTAGGAACGGTATTAATCAGTTCGGTCAAATAGGCTGTCCCTCCGACATTTTCCAATTGGTTTCTTTCTTTAAGTTTTGATGAAACAGAAATCAAATCAATCGGCTCTCCACGAGAGAATAGATCTTCAACTACTTGATAGATATACTGATGATTCCTTTTATAGAAATCTTCCGAGTGCAAAATATCAGCAACCTTAGTGATTGCTTCCTTGTCCAACATTAAAGAGCCTAAAAGGCTTTTTTCCGCTTCAATGTCCTGGGGCGGCAATTTTGGATTTGTATTTTCACTACTCATTAAGTATAATGTAGCAAACAACAAATTAAACGTCAATTATGAAAATAGGCTTTATTTCCTTTCATTCCTTCAGTAATCCAGGAGGGGTGAAAAATCACATATTGGGATTATCCAAAGAATTCGAGAAAAGAGGCATAGAAACTAAGATAATTGTCCCTCGAAGGAAGCTAAAAGAGAAATACGGAGACAACGTAATTCTTTTAGGGACCTCGATTCCGATGAATATTGGAGGGACACAAGGGGACTTGGTCTGCAATTTTAACCCTTTGGCAATTAAAAAAATGCTGAAAAAGGAAAAGTTTGATATTTTGCATTTCCATAATTTTATTATTCCCTCAGCCTCGCAAATATTAGAAAGATCCGATGTAACTAATATTATTACTTTCCATGCCAATACTGAATCCGTTCCACTTATAGATGTAATGATAAATAATTTAAGCGGATTAATTAATCACAAAGTTAAAGGAGTAATTGGAGTCGCCTCTTTTAATCTCGAACCTTTTAAAAAGTTTAAAGGATTGAAAAAAGTTATTCCTAATGGAATTGATTTAACTGAATTTAATCCAACAGTAAAGAGATTGGATAAGTTTGATAATAGTAAAATCAATATTCTTTTTCTAGGAAGAATCGAAGAAAGAAAAGGATTAATTTATTTATTAATGGCCTACAAGGTGTTGCAAGAAAAGCATGACAATTTAAGATTGATAATTGTAGGAGATGGACCACTCAAAGAAGAGTGCGAAGATTACGCTAAAGCAAATAAACTTAAGGAAGTCTATTGGGAAGGAGCACAAAGCGGAGACATTGTCCCTCAATATTTCTCAACTTGCGATATTTATTGCAGTCCAGCTACCTTTGGAGAAAGCTTTGGTATCGTTTTGTTAGAAGCTATGGCCTTAGGAAAACCAGTTTGTGGATTTAGCAATATGGGATACAAAGAATTACTACAAGACACTAAAGGTGAAGAATTCTTAGCTGAACCAAAAAATGAAATTGAATTGGCAGAAAAATTAGATAAATTAGTCAGTAATGAAAAATTAAGAAAAGAAATGGGGGAGTGGGGACTTAAAGAAGTGCAGAAATATTCTTGGGAAAAAGTGGCAGATAGAGTTTTGGAGTTTTATAAGGAATGTAACGAAATTGACGCTAAAAACAAAGAATGATATATTTAAAACAACCTCAGGAGGAGGACTATGGAATACTTAGAATTGATCAAAGCAAGGGAAGAAGCTATCAGCAACTTAAAAAAACACTACCCAAAGCTTATCGAAGCAGCTAAGGACTGGACAATAAAGAATGGAATTGATCCAGCAAAAATCCTTTGGATTGAGGCCTGGGTAATATATCGCAATGGTTCATGCAGAGAACAAATCTATGTTGATGATAAAAAAGGTCACGCTCCAATGAATAAGTCCGACAAATTCCTTGGAAAACAGGTACTTGTCGATAAGACCGATTATCACTTAGAGATATTAGTATCAACAACCTAATTTTTTACAATAGGTTGTATTTTTTTATTTAAAAACCCTGCATTTCTGCAGGGCCTTTATTATTTCTCCTTGATTACCGTTTTCTCTCCTGAATCTTCTACTTGCCATCCTTTTTCTTCTATCTCTTTTCTGGCCTCGTCTGATTTATCCCACTCTTTATTCTTCCTTGCCTCATTTCTTGCTTCAACTAGCTTCATTATATCTTCTGGAACAATGCTAATGTCGCTAGTCCAAACAGGAATACCATCTTTTTCTATCTTGATAATATACTTTGAATCATTAATCTCCTCTGATTTGATTGAAGATAATTTTAAGCCAAAAACATTATCAAAATCAATTAATAAATCGTATTTTTCTGAATCAGTAATATTCTTATCCTTAATCATATCCCAAGTTAAAGCTAGGGCGGAGGGAATATTTAAATCATCATTGATAAAACCAAGGAAATTATTTTTGTACTCTTCGTATTTCTTTGAATGATTTGTTTTTTCGCTCCTAGATAATTCTACTGTCTTTTCGTAAAGCTTGCTTAAACTAATTTCTGCAAATTCAAGACTCTCATCACTAAAAACAAGTTTAGTTCGGTAGTGAGTATTTAAACATAGATAGCGATAGGCGAGAGGGCTAACTCCTTTTTCTTTTAATGTTTCAAGAGTAATAATGGTCCCTGAAGATTTAGACATCTTACCGTCTTTTAAGTTAAGGAATTCTCCGTGCATCCAATAGTTAGCCATTGGCTTATTGTATACTGCTTCAGCCTGGGCTATTTCATTAGTGTGATGAATAAAGACATGATCAACTCCTCCGCAATGGATATCAAAAGGTATACCTAAATTATTTATACTCATCACTACACACTCAGTATGCCAGCCAGGAAAACCAACTCCCCAGGGAGATTCCCATTCCATCTGTCTCTTTTCATCCTTAGGGCTAAATTTCCATAGAGCGAAATCAGCTTTATTTCTTTTTTCTTTTACTTCTTCAATTCTTCCTTTCATTTCTGTTCTTTCGTTTTCTCCCCAGAGCCTGCCATATTTTTCTAGCTTAGAAGTATCAAAATATACTCCATCACTAATGACATAGGTAAATCCTTTCTTTTCCATCTCTTTAATTAAGTCTATTTGCTCTTTGATAGTATCAGTAGCTTTTACCCAAATAGTTGGATCAATAATATTTAAAGACTTTAAATCTTTCTTAAAAAAATCTGCATAGAATTGAGCGATCTCCCAAACCGTCTTTCTTTCTTTCTTAGCTCCTTTTTCCAATTTATCCTCTCCAGAATCAGAATCAGAAGTTAAGTGGCCGACATCAGTCAAGTTCATCACATGCTTAACTTTGTATCCGTTATACATTAAAACTCTCTTTAAAAAATCCTCAAAGAGATATGCTCTCATATTGCCGATATGGGCAAACCAATAGACAGTCGGTCCGCAAGTGTAAATTCCGACTTCTTTATCTTTAATTGATTTGAATTCCTCTTTCTTTTTAGTTAGGGTATTATATATTTTCATATTTCTATTATATCTTAATATTTCTCATATTTAAAGATACCTTTCTCCGCGGTCAGGGAAAATGGTAATTATGTTTGCTTCGGGGTGCTCTTTCTGTATTTCTCGACAAACATACATGGCTGCTCCCGAACTAGGTCCAACCAGTATTCCTTTCTTAGCTAATTCGTCTTTAGTATTTAAAGCCTTTTCTGCTTCCAAGTCATAAATCTCATCAATCAAATCAAAATCAATAATAGTTGGCACAAATCCATCTTTTAATGATCTTAATCCTTCGATTGTTTGATTTTGAACTGGCTGAACCCCGATAATTTTAATCTTTGGATATCTCTCTTTTAATTTTCTTCCTATTCCAGTAATTGTTCCACCTGTTCCCATACCAGCGATAAAATAATCGATCTGTTTATTTTCCATTTGTCTTAATATTTCTTCAGCGGTTCCGTGATAGTGAGATTCAGGATTAGCTAAATTTTCGTATTGATTTAAAAAGACTAGCCTTTCTCCGCTTTTAGCCATATCTTTGACATCATTAATAGCAAACTTTCTATATCTTAAATTTTCCATTAAAATTACTTCTCCGCCAAAGATTTTCACCATCTTTATTTTTTCCTTGCTAGTGCTCTCAGGCATAATCATTTTAACTTTATATCCCTTCATGGCTGCAACCATCGCCAAACCGACTCCCGTATTTCCGCTAGTCGGCTCAATTAAAGTATCTCCCTTTTTTATATATCCTTCCTTTTCTGCTTCATTAATCATATTTAAAGCAATCCTATCTTTAATCGAACCGCCGGGGTTGAATCCCTCCATTTTAGCGAATATATTATTTTCTATTTTTACTAACGGCGTATTACCAATGTGTTCTAAAATTGTTTTCATATTTTTATTACTAACAAAAAATCTCTTCTTAAGAGATTAGTTATACATTAATATATTAAAAACAAACCAATCTCTTAGTCTAATGGGGGACAGCAACAACAGCAGATTTGTTTGTTTACGTTTTTCATATGTGTCCATTCTAGCAAAAGAGATAATATTGTCAAGAATTTGTGTAAAAGTTAAATTGACAAAAATTAATTCAAAAGTTAATATATTAATAGAACGTTTCCAAAATCGTTCAAAACTTAAGACTGAAAGGTCTTTTTAAGTTAAAGCGATACTATATGCTTTCTAAGTCTTAAGCATAGAAAGCTACGGAAGAGTTTAATGGAATTTTAGTCGCGACAAGTTATTCCAGAAAAACTCTTCTCCCTTATTACGGGAACTCGGAAGAGGTCTTTTTTGTTTGACAAAAAATAAAAATAGGATAACATTGTCTTGGTTCAGCAATTATAAATATCTGCATTTCCTGAACCACCTTAAAAACTTGGTCTTCCTGGAGAAAAGACCGAGAAGGGAGCTTTGACTTTATATTCAGGCTCCCGAACTTTTACTTTAAACTGAGCCCGAAAGGGTTCTTTTATTTGACAAAATATTTTAATGTAATAAAATCAAATTGTAGCGACAGCGACTAGTCGGGTGTTATATCTGCAGCTACGGCACTTTTACAATCGTTGGAACTACACAATACTTGACCCCTCTTTGGTTTCCCACCACCAATTTATTCTTTTTTATGAACCGTTAAAGGTTCTTTCTGTTTTTATTTGACAAATGTTTAAAAAACGATAGTATGGTTATTAGCACAAACACCTTTAATGGAAAATATTTCCAAGTGCAAAGGATAACAAGTACAGAAGAAGAACATAAAATCACAGGAGGTGGTTTAATGCGCTGCTGCGATTGTTTCTAAAAGTGGTCGAGGGCAGACAACGAATGATGGGAGAAATTTTCCTTACAAGAGACTGTCCGTAATCCAGAGGACAATTAATCTCATCATTCTTATTTTTAATATTACGAGCTTGGGCTCTTTTTTTGTTTATAACTACTGTTGACAATATAAATCAGAGGTTTATAATATACTTAGAACATTAATAATAAGTATATTAAAATTTTCTCTTGATTTAAAAAAATCAAGAAAATATAAAATATTTAATAATATACGACGGTTTCTCTTTTACAGTATCCTTTTCCATAAAAGAGAAACTACATCATATTGATAGATATTTAATATTTTTATCTCTATAAAATATTCTATATATATCAATCAATGAGAGCTACTTTCATTTCTATGTAGCTCTCTCTTTCTTTTTATAGGGAACATGAGGTTCTTTTTTTATTTGCTTTTTAAGGAGAAAAATAATAGAATATTCATATATGTCAAACTTAGTCTTATATCGTAAATATCGACCGCAAACCTTCAAGGATTTTATCGGTCAAAAACACGTGGTTCAAACTATTACCAATGAAATAGCATCAGGCATGATTTCTCATGCTTACATGTTTTCTGGACACAGAGGGACAGGAAAGACAACTTTAGCTAGATTATTTGCTAAAGCCATTAACTGCCAAAACTTAAAAGGCTCCGAGCCGTGCAATAAGTGCCCTTCTTGTTTAGAAATAAATGGAGGTAAAGCAGTAGATATTATTGAAATCGATGCTGCCTCCAATAGAGGCATTGATGAAATTAGAAGCATTAGAGAGGGAATTAAATTTGCTCCTAATTTTTTGAAATACAAAGTCTTAATTTTGGATGAAGCTCATCAATTATCAAAAGATGCTGCTAATGCACTTCTGAAAATATTAGAAGAACCGCCCTCATACGCCGTTTTCATTTTAGCCACTACCGAAGCTCACAAGATGATTCCGACTATTGCTTCCCGATGTCAGAGATTTGATTTCTACAAACTTTCTTTTGATGAAGTTGTTGAAAAATTATCTTTCATTTGCAAGAAAGAGGGGATTGATATTGAGAAAGAAGCATTGGGCTTAATTGCTTCCAGTTCAGAAGGATCAATGCGTGATGCCGAAGGAACATTAAACCAGGTTTTGAATTTCTTGCCTGATACTAAAATCAAAGCGGAAGATGTTCAATTACTTTTAGGATTAGTAGATATTAACTTAGTAGTTGAATTAACTGACTTTTTAATTAAAAAAGACAAGGCTGGTGCTTTGAAGTTTTTAAATGAAAATATTGAGAAGGGAGTAGATATTCCTGAATTCACCAAAACCCTTATTGACTATTTACGAAAATTGCTTATCCTTAAGATTGATTCTAATTTAATCAATTCAGTAATGCCCGGAGAAACCAAAGAAGTAGGGGAAAGAGCTAAAAAACAAGCTGAAGGTTTGGTAGAAGAAAATCTAAAGAAAACCCTCAATCTTCTTTTGGATGCGGACAACAAGAGTAAGTACGCTTCAATACAACAACTACCTTTAGAGTTGGCTTTAATTGAATCGATTGGAATAGAATAAATATATATTGCGGGGTCGTCTAACGGTTGGACATCCGGCTTTGACCCGGAAGATTCTAGGTTCGAATCCTAGCCCCGCAGCAAACAGGACACCGAGTCAATTTTAGGGCCATTCAACAGTATGTGGAATG
>Ga0265297_10002633_pt1 | contig 35606 bp, 37 predicted proteins | sample Munlanlwell13791_FD_192502 | JGI IMG/M metagenome (GOLD analysis project Ga0265297, IMG submission 192502) | Leachate microbial communities from a municipal landfill in Southern Ontario, Canada - Leachate well 137-91 | ecosystem: Engineered > Solid waste > Landfill > Unclassified | place... | reverse complement strand
TATGGTGGAGGCGCGGGGATTCGAACCCCGGTCCTTAAGTCACTTGCTAAGAGCTCCTACATGCGTTTCCTGCAATTTGTCGTTTCGCCGATGCGGGCGCGTAAGCAGGCCCGCTACCGCAACGACTAGCCTTTAATTTGTCTCGTCCCGTTCCCCAAAGGCGAAAGAAACGGGACCAGCCTGCTGCGACGTCACATCCGGCTTCGCAGGCAAAACCGGGTGACGTGCCGCAATTAAGCGGCTAGCGCGAGTTCGTTCGCGTTTAACTTTTTTTGCCAGGTTTTAACGAGGCCACCTGACACCCTCGGCATGCAACCCTTAACTCGCTTCTTAAGTCGAAGCCTTTCGCCCCCTTTATTCTTTCCCGCGTACCTCGCGCCGCAGGTCCCTGTCGGAATCGCGGCGTTTGATATCCTCGCGTTTGTCGTAGAGCTTCTTGCCCTGCGCGACGCCCAATTCTACTTTCGCGCGCCCCCTCGTGAAATAGACCTTAAGGGGGATAAGCGTCAAGCCCTTCTGTGTGAGACGGCCCTCGATCTTCCTTATTTCGGCCTTGTGTATCAGCAGCTTCCGTTTCCTCTTCGGCTCGGGAGCGAACCTGCCCGCCTGAGGATACGGCGATATATGCATGTTGAATATGAATAATTCGTCTTCGTCAATCCTGGCGAAGCTGTCGTTCAGGTTAGCCTTCTTGTCCCGTAAGGACTTGACCTCCGCGCCCTGGAGAGCGATGCCCGCCTCAAAGGACTCGAGTATGTGGTAATTGTGCCGGGCTTCCCTGTTTGTCGCAACCGTCTCATCCGCCATTTTAGGTATTAATAATATAACATATTTCATTGAAAAAATCGAAGAGAATCGGTATAATCAGTCTAGTTTCGGATACCCATATGGAAGATACCCTTAAAGAATTCCTTTCGCTGGTAAAAGTCAGCCGGTTCGAGGAAAAATACTCAAAAGACATAACGGACGGACTATACTTCGGTTTCCCGCTGAAGAGCATAGTCCAGGCCGAAAAAAGGCTCTCCTCCCCGGAAGAGCAGTCCGTAGGGTATTTCTCAATGGAATACGGGCTCGCCACAAGCGTATACAACAGTTTCATCTCCTCCTCCCCCGTCTCGGAATCTAACATACTCCCGAAACAGAATATCTTCTCAAACATGCGCATAAGGGACTATTACTTCCAGTTCAAGATCGAACAAAGGATAATGGACCTGCCGATATACAGCGGCGGCCTCGGCGTACTTGCTGGCGACAGCCTGAAATCGTCGGCCGACCTCAACATATCGCTGGCGGCGGTCGGCATCCTCTGGAGGAAGGGCTACTTCAAGCAGAATTTCTGGTTCAAGGACGGGCAGGTCCCCGAGGAGACCAACTGGGACCCTTACTCCTATCCCGGACTGGTCCCCCTCGACACCGTGATAAAGATACCCCTCAGGGACGGGGAGCTCTTCCTGCGGCTCTGGAAATACTATGTTTACAGCTTTAACAGGGAACACGCGATCCCTCTGATACTTCTCGACTCCGATGTCGAGGGCAACAGCCCCGAGTTCAGGAGGCTTACCGACCAGCTTTACAGGAGCGACAATTCCTATATCAAGATAATGCAGCGCGTGATACTCGGCATCGGGGGGATCAAGGCATTCGAGGCGCTCGGGTATAACATAAAAAGGTACCACCTTAACGAAGGGCATGCGGCGATGGCGCTCGTCGAGATGGCCGACGCGCTCGATAAGGACGCTCTCTCTACTCTCGAGCGGAACTTCGTATATACGTGCCATACCCCCGTCGCGGCCGGCCATGACCGGTTCCCCCTGAAGGAGCTCGAGAAGATCCTGCCGGATGAGAACATGGATTTCATTAGGAAGAACGGCTCGGAAGAAAGCAGCGCGAACCTTACGGTGCTGCTGCTGAATTGCTGCCGGAGCGTGAACGCCGTCGCGAAAAAACACGGCGAGGTCACCCGCATGCAGTTCCCGCAACACGCCGGCAAGATCAAATCGATAACGAACGGCATCCATATACCGACGTGGATATCCGACGATATCGCGAAACTCCTAAATAAGTACAGGAATGAGGCACAGGCCTGCTCGTCGGGCCATTCCGAGCTGATGGACCTCGAGCGGCTCAGGGACGACGAGCAGTTCAGGGCCGACCTCTGGAACGCGCACCAGGCGAACAAGCGCAAGCTGTCTTCGGTATTCGCCAACTGGGACATAAAAGAGAACTGCTTCACGCTCTGCTGGGCCAGGAGGATAGCCGCTTATAAAAGACCGAGCCTGCTCTTCCAGGACCCGCGCAAGCTCCTCGATATCGCGGAGAAATACGGGCCTGTCCAGATAATAATCGCCGGAAAGGCGCATCCGAACGACAGCCTCGTCGGCACCTACATAAACAGCATAATGAACACGATAGATTCCCTCGGCACGCAGGGGTCCGACCTGCGGGTCATAATGCTTGAAAACTACGATATATTCTTCGGGAAACTGCTGACGAACTCGGTCGACGTCTGGCTGAATAACCCCCTTCCCCCGTTCGAGGCGTCCGGCACGAGCGGGATGAAGGCGATACTTAACGGCGTCCTGCAGCTCTCGACGCTGGACGGCTGGGTCGTGGAGGCCGCAGACGCGGCTGAAAATCCCGACGCTAATATCGGGGAGATCTTCGGCTACAGGCATAATACAGGAGACCCGATAGGAAGCGAACTCGACCTGCGGCTCGACTCGGACTCGGCGCAGCTCTACGCGGCGATGGAGAAGATGGTCAAACTCTATTACGAGACGAACAAGGACGGAAACCTTAATACCGGTTCAAAATGGATCGATATTATGATAAACTGTATCAAGCAAAGCCATTACTTCAACACCTGCAGGATGGTCCAGGAATATCGCGACAAGATGTGGTTCGTAAAGGAATAGATTTGCCGAAGTGGCGGAACTGGCATACGCGCTGCGTTCAGGGCGCAGTGACCGCAAGGTCTTGAGAGTTCAAATCTCTCCTTCGGCACCAACCTAATCCGCACAAAGGAGGTCCTGACATGGCGATCCCCGCAAAGCTCAAGAAGTACCTTGACTCGAACAAGGTCAAGTACAAGGCCCTGAAGCACAAGCTCGCTTATACCGCGCAGGAAATAGCGGCAGCGCAGGAAGTCCCCGGCAAGCAGGTCATTAAATCCGTCCTCGTGAAGACGGATAAGGGTTTCGCCCTGGCGGTCCTTCCGGCGATCCACCTTATAGACCTCAAGAAACTCAAGTCGGCCCTGAAGTGCAAGTCGGTCAAGATAGCCACGGAGAAAGACATCGAAAAAGCCATTCCCGACTACAAGCCCGGCGCAATGCCTCCTTTCGGCGCCCTCTTCGGCCTAGACACGGTCTCCGACAAGATACTTAAGGAGGACGTGGAGATAGTCTTCAACGGCGGCACGCATACCGACACCATTAAGATGAAATACACCGATTTCGAGAAACTCGCAAAACCCAAGGTCGCCGATATCGGAAAACATATCTAGATGGCGAACGACCGGAGCGAACTCTCCAGGATATCAAGGCAGCTGACGAATTTCCTGCAGGAACTGCCCCGCCCGGGATACCTCTGGCCGTTCACCGTCACCAATCTGCTATAAACTCGTTCTATAAGATAGATGACCTTGCCACGCGCCCTTCAGAACCCCAGATCCCTGTCTAAGCTCCTGTAATTTATCGCTTCAGATATGTGTTCCGCGGATATGATCTCCGAACCCGCAAGGTCTGCTATAGTCCTGGCTATCTTCAACACCTTATCATATCCCCTCGCGCTCAAACCCAACTCAAGTATTGCAAGCTTTAGGAGCTCCGAGGCCTCCTTATCTATGCAGCAGAACCTTTCGGTATCCTTTGAGCTTAGATGGGCGTTGCAGTGTATCGAAAGCCCTTCATAGCGTTTTTTCTGTGCCGCTCTCGCATTGTTGACCCTTTCCCTTATGGCAGCGGAGCTTTCCCCGCGGCTCTTTCCCGAGAGTTCCTTATACTTAAGAGAAGGTACCTCGAGATGAATATCGATCCTGTCGAGAAGCGGCCCCGATACCTTCGACAGGTACCTCTGTATGACAGGCGGTGTGCAATGGCATTCTTTCTTCGGGTCCGTGAAATAACCGCACGGGCACGGGTTCATCGCCGCGACCAGCATGAATTTCGCCGGGTACTTAAGGCTCAACTCTGCCCGCGAAATGACGACTTCCCCTCCTTCAAGCGGCTGGCGAAGCGCCTCAAGCGCGTCCCTCCTGAACTCCGGGAGCTCATCGAGGAACAATACACCGTTATGCGCTAAGCTTATCTCCCCCGGCTTGAGCCTGTTCCCTCCGCCGACTAGTCCGGCATAAGACACCGTGTGGTGCGGCATCCTGAAGGGCCTTAACGATACAAGATGGTTCGCGCCGTTCAGCAGGCCCGATATACTGTGTATCTTCGTCGTCTCGAGCATCTCGCCCGTTGACAGTACAGGCAATATGGTTATAAGCCTCTGCGCCAGCATCGTCTTCCCGGAACCCGGCGGGCCTATCATCAGCACATTGTGCCCTCCCGCTGCGGCTACTTCGAGTCCCCGTTTTACGTGCCATTGCCCTTTCACATCGCTGAAGTCGATATCGGGGCTCCGCTCTGCGATATCCCCGTGGTTCCCGGAGGATTTTGCCGGGCTGATCCTTACCGAACCGTCGAGGAACGCTGCGGCTTCCTTCAGGCTGCCGACCGGGTATACCGGGGGTCCACTGACAATACCGGCCTCCCCGGAATTCCCTTCAGGTATGACAAGGCCCTTACAGCCGCCGGCCGGTAATCCCATTGCGATCGGGAGCACGCCGTTTATCGGCCTCAGCCTGCCGTCGAGCGAAAGCTCCCCGCAAAATACCATGCCTTCGGTCAAGCCCTGCCTGAGATCGCCGTTGGCCGACAGTATTCCGAGGGCAATGGCAAGGTCGTAACTCGCGCCTTCTTTCCTCAGGTCCGCCGGCGCGAGGTTAATGGTTATCCTCTTAGGCGGGAATTTGAACCCTGAATTCTTTATCGCCGATATGACCCTGTCCCTGCTCTCCTTGACGGCCGTATCCGCAAGGCCCACTATCGTAAAGGAAGGCAGCCCTCCCGCTATGTCCACCTCGACATCGACCTTCCTCGATTCTATCCCAAGTATGCTCCTGCTCTCCACTTTAGCAAGCATCATCAGCTCCAAAACGCGTCTTTTATGAGTTCTATGTTCTTTATTTTATCTTCATCGATGAACACCACCGAAACGCAGTCGAACCTCGAGTCGCGCTCAAGCAGGCCGTGCCTGGCCTGATACGTCAACGCGACCCTGCGTATATGCCGCCTTTTTTTACTGTTAACCGTCTCATAAGGCATGCCGTGCTCCTCGTCCGAACGGGAACGGACCTCGACAAAGACAAGCACATCCTTATCGAGCGCGATGATATCTATCTCACCGGACCTGCACCTGAACTTCCTCGCAAGGATGATATATCCGTGCGCCGTAAGATATCTCGCCGCAAGGTCCTCGCCGAGGTCCCCGAGTTCCTTATTACGCATTGTTATCGGTGTCCGCGAACGCTTTAAGTATCACCCTGTCCAGCTCCTTCTTGACCTCTTCTCCGAGCGGGTATGCGGTCGGGTACCATTTGCCGTCGTTGCCCGGCTGTTGCGGGCCCGAGACGAATATGCCGTTCTTGCCCTCCACTATGCGGAAACCCTTGACGAGGAACTCCTCCCCGATAGAGACGTCCGCTATCGCCTTCAACGGCCCCTCGCCGTCGAACCTGTACAGCCTCTTCACGTGAAATATGAGCATATGAATGCCCCTCCTTTCCCGGCCGCTCAATGCGGCTTAAGGAGTAGACGTAAAGCGCCTTGATTTTCTTTCAACTATTTTTGTTGATGTGCGGGGCGGATATCGGGGGCTCTCAGTCCTTCAGTTTCAGGACTATAAGGGTGAGGTCGTCGTGCTGCTGTTCGTTGCCTACGAACCTGGAGAGCTCGCCTTTGATCGCGTTGATCATCGGCAGCGGAGAGGCGTAGTGGTTCTTCGATATTATTTCCATGAGCCGTTCTTCGCCGAACTCATCCCTGGCATTATTGCGCGCTTCGGTAACCCCGTCGGTATAAAGCACTATCGAATCTCCCGGCTCGAGCTTTACCCTGTCATCGAGATAGGCCTCGTCCTCAATGAGACCGAGCGGGGTCCCCTCGGTCTTCAGCAGTTCGAGGCCGCCGGACGCCTTTACCCGTATTGCCGGAAGATGCCCCGCGTTCGAGAAGATGAGCCCGCGGTCCGAGGCGTCGAATATCATATAGAACATCGTAATGAACAGCCCGGCCTTGTAATTCAGGGTTATCTGTTTGTTCAACTCGCCGAGGACCTCCGAGGGCTTCGTGCTGTCCCCGGAATAATGCCTGAAATCCGCTATAGCCCTCGCCATGAAGAGCGCGGCGGGCACTCCCTTCCCGGATACGTCGCCTATCATAATGCCGAGCTTCTTCTGCGCGACAAGCTTGATGTTCACGAAATCCGCGAAATCATAAAGGTCCCCGCCTACCGCCTTTGCCGTATCTATGGAGGTCGCCATCTCAATGTCCTCGAACTGCGGAACTGACTGGGGGAGGAAATCCATCTGTATCTTCTTCGCTATAGAAAGCTCCTTGTCCAGCAGGAGCCGGTTCCTGCGCTCGAGGAGGTATTTATAAACCGTCGTGCCGAGGTAAACGGCTATAGCAAGCGCGACCGGATAGAACATGTCTATCCATAGGCCGAACGCGGTGAACAGGATGAACCCTGCCAGGATGAATGAGGCCACCGCCGAAATGAAGAACTTGAGCCCGGAGAGCGGTTTTGCCCTGTGCGCGAAGAACGCTATCGGCAGGCACAGGACCAGCAGCAGCGCTATGTTGACGGGCCTGCCTGCCCTGACGAGGTACTTTCCCTCGATTATGGAGTTCAATATGCTTGCGTGCGCGCCTACCATCGGGTATGCCGTCTCGTAGGGATTTGCCCTCGCGTCAACGCCGCCGGTCTCGGTAAGTCCGACAAAGCACACCTTCCCGTGGAACCCGTCGAGGCTTATCCTGCCCTCCTCCCCGTTGACCTTGCTCTCGAACGATACGAGTATGTCCGAAAATGAATAGTGCTTGAACGTCTTTGCCCATTTCCCCGGATAATTGATCAGGAGCATGCCTTCGCCGTCAACGGGGATCTTCCTTCCCTTAAGGTCGTAATTATCCTTTGCCACCATATATGCAAGCTGGAGGTATTCCCTGCCCCCGCACTCTATCTTCAGCGGGACCTTCCTGACCTTGCCGTCCGCGTCGGGTATCACGTTGATGAACCCCGTGCCTTTCGCCGCTTCCGCGAGAGGCCTCATTATCGGGACCTCGACGTTCGCCGCATATGGAAGGCCGTTCTTTCTTTCACCCTTATATTCGAGGACTAAAGGATAATATATGTTGCAGCGGGCATTCCTGGTCTCTTCAAGCAGGTATTTGTCGGAAGGGCTGCCTTCGGCGAACTGTATATCGAATACGACGGCCTTCGCCCCGAGCTGCCCGAGGAAATTTATCAGGTCTGCGTGGAAGGCGCGGTCGAAAGGCCAGCGCCCGAGGTCCTTTATAGTATCTTCGGCTATCTCGATTATTACGATATCCGGGCTTACTTTTACCGGGGGCCTCAGGTTGAACCTGAGGTCGAGCGTTTGGAGTTCGTATGTCTCGAACGCCCTCGAAGCGGAAATAAGCAGGGGCACCAGAAAAGCAACAAGGTAAGCCGCATATTTCAGCAGCTTTACCTTATTCTTTGGCATCGTTTAGAACCTGTAATACAATCCGAGGGAGGCGATCGAGCCGGAATATTTCTGTGACGGGTTGTTCGACTTGTTCTGCCTGTAGGAGTAGTTCAGCCCGAGCGTCGCATTCTTCGTAACGTCATAGTATAGGGACGCCGTCGTGACCCAGCCCCTGTCCCTCTCTTTTGCCGTGTCATCATCCGGTATCGTCCTGCCCGAATAATGCCTGAACTGCTTATAGAATGAGGCGTAGGCGCTCAGTTTGTCCGTAAGCAGATATATGGCAGATGACCCGAGCTTTATGGATTCATAATCGTAATAATCGAGATAGCTGTCGTTGGACCTGTTGAGGAAATATTCGCCGAAGGCCTTGACCATCGCCTTCTTCATGTATAACCCTACGCTGTAATCTACGGTGTTCCTGTGGTCGATCCTGTCGCTGTCCGAGAGCCCTCCCCAGCCGTTGAAGGCCTTCCTGTCCGAATAGTTCTTATAAAAATACTCGTATTGGAAGGAATGGAAGAAATTATTAGGCAGTTTCTGTTTCAGCAGCAACCCCGCCTTATCCCCGACGTATTCGCCGTCGTCGTTATTCTGGTATTCCATCAGCTCGATGTCATTATACGCCTTTGCCGTGATGCCCCACGGAAGCCTGCCCTCAAAACCCATGATCAGGTCGGTATCTATGAGGTTCGCCTGTGTTGCCTCCCAGTAGGTGACATCATGGGCCGCCGCTTCGAAGTAGAAATCCCACCTGCCGTTCATCGGGTACGATATGCTGCCGTCCACTATGAACTCCGAGAACGTGTCGTGTTTCCTTTGCGGGTCGAGGAATACGTTATTATCATAGCCCTGGGACGCTGATACGAGAAGTTTCGTCTTGTACCTTTTGTGCTCGCGGAGCGTCTCGACCTTTTTGTATGTCTTCTCTTCCGCCTTACCGATGAACTTCTCTGTGGTCTCTTCTTCGTTTATATCCGCGGCGAAGGAAAAAGAACCCGCATAAGCGAACACGGCCACTGCTAGATATTTAATTACCGCCTTCTTCATCCGATCCTATCCCCTTTTATCCCGCAACGGGTTTTTTACGGACACACGGATCCCAGGCTGTTGCACGGCCCGGAGGACCCCTCTTCGGCCCTGTTATCATTCTCGACCCTGTCCTCTACCTTCCTGATATCTTCCGTCTCGAAGACCTGTTCCTTGAAATTCTCCTGCTCGTCCATTTTATCCTGCATATTCTGTATATTGTTGAACTGGGCAGGCCTGTCATCGCCGCCCCTGTTCCCCGGCTCCAGGCGCCCGCCGAGGTCATCGCGCCATGAATTCCAGTCATTCCTGTCCCTGTCGCTCAACTCGATCAGTTCGCCCGGCGACTGGAACCTGTCGATGAGGACCTCCCACCCTTCCCTTACGAATATCTCCTTGATGAGCTTCCCCTGCTGGTCGTAGGACTGGACGAATATCTCATCCTCAAAGGCCTTAACATTGTCCCTGTTACCGGATGCTATCACGTCCCAGCCGCTGCCGCGCGCGCCGGCTACCACCGTAGGCGTCTTTATGTCGAAGGATGATTCCTTCTTGAGGTTCTTGACCAGCGAACGTATCCTGCCCTCGGGGAGCTCTATCCTGTTGAGAGCCTTACCGCGCAGTATCGCTGTCGAGTTCTCCTCCAGGCGCACAAGGTTCTTATTGTCCTTATCGAAGGATATCTCGATCGCCGAGGATTTCGACGTCTTTATAGTGTCCCCGTCGGCAAGAACGAGCCCCGGTTTTGCCGCATCCCACGCGGTCTTGCCGGACTTCTGGACCTTTACGTCCCCTTGCACGAACAGGACCTTGGCTGTCCTAACGGTCTCTTTCGCCGCGAACGCATGGGGCGTAAACGCCACAGGCGCTATAAGCATGCCGAAGACCGCAGAAACAATTGCCATGGTAAGGAATTTTTTCATTTTTCGCTCCTATCTTTCATTGACGCCGCGCTAGAAATTTGTCTTCTTCCCCTTTACGGCGCCCTCTTTCGGGGCATCCTTCGGGACCTCTTTGCCCTTCATCAGCAGTTTCCACGGGTTGCGCTTGACGTCGTCGCTGAACTCCTTGAGGTTCTCCGAGGAATCCTTCAGGTTCATGATCGTCGCCCTGATATCGTCCTTGTTGTCGACAAGCAGGTCATCGGCATGGCCCATAAGCTTCTGAAGGTCGCGCATGGTCGAATCCACCCTGGCTATGAGCTCATCCATCTCGTAGAGGTCCACGCCCTCTAGCGTGGATCCTTTAGCTACGAACGGCGAGCCCTTCGATCCGCCGGTTATCTCTATATATTTTTCGCCGATAAGCCCGGTAGTGCTTATCTTGACTTTCGAATCCTCGCGTACTTTTGCGTCACCCCTTAGATTCAGAGTAACCAAGACTTTCGTCTCGTCGTCGGCATATGAATGAACGACTTTTTCCACCTCGCCCACCTCGACGCCGGCAAGCTTGACCGGGGACTTATCCTCGAGGCCGCTGACATAATTAAAAACGACCTGCAGCTTGTAATCGGTTGGGCTTTTCTTCCCGCCGGCGCCCATCGCCGTGAATATGTACATGAAGACGAGCGCTGCGGCCACGACCACGACTCCGGTCTTTATCTCGTTATTGATCTTTAGCATGCCATGACTCCTTTATTTTGTTAGCTCTTCGAGGTAGCCCTCGTCGGGCGCGAAGAACTGCATCGGCCCTTCGATAGTCCCGTTTATGAACTGCTGTATATATTCGTTCTTGGAATTCCTTATCTCGTCCTTTGTCCCTATCTGCAGGACCTTTCCCTTGTATAACATGACTATCCTGTCGGCTATCCTGAAGACCGAGTTCATGTCATGGGTCACGACGACCGATGTTATCGAGAGCGCCGAGGACAAATCGAGTATGAGCTTATCAACGACCGCGGTCACGACCGGGTCGAGGCCCGCGGACGGCTCGTCATAGAATATTATCTCCGGGTCCAACGCGATAGCGCGCGCGAGGCCGACGCGTTTCTTCATGCCTCCGGAAAGCTGCGAAGTATGCAGGTGGCCGAAACCGCGCAGGCCGACCTGGTTCAATTTCATCTTGACCATGATCTTGATGATATGGTCGTCTAGTTTCGTGTGCTCCCTCATCGGGAGAGCTATGTTCTCTTCCACCGTAAGTGAATCGAAGAGCGCCGCGGACTGGAAGAGCATGCCGAACCTCTTCTTAATGCTGTCCATCTCTTCTTCGTTAGCCTTCGTGATGTCCTTCCCGAATATGGATACCTTCCCGGCATCGGGCTTGAGCTGGCCGATTATGTGGCGCAGCAACGTGGACTTCCCGCAGCCGGAGCCCCCGACGATCACGAGCGTCTCGCTCTTATAGACGTCGAGATTTATCCCTTCGAGGACCTTGCGGCCCCCGAATTGCTTCTCCAGGTTCTCAATTTTTATTACGGCTTCTCTTTTTTCTTCCATGGCCTTAGACGTTCGAGAAATAGAATATTCCGGTTAATATCGCATCCGACAGTATTATAAGTATGAAACTTACTACAACGCTCATCGTCGTGGAACGCCCGACGCCTTCCGCGCCGCCCTTCGTATTGAGGCCCATGTAGCATCCTATCATCGCTATTATCATGCCGAATACAAAACTCTTTAAAAGGCCCGTCATCACGTCCTTGAGGACGAGGAAATCGAAATTCGTCTTGATATACAGGCCCGGGCTTATGTCAAGGTTATAGACGCCAACGAGATAACCGCCGAACATTCCGACCAGGTCGCCCATTATAGTCAGCGCCGGAAGCATGACTATCAGCGCGAGGAACCTCGGGACGACCAAAAACCTTATCGGGTTCAGCGCCATCGTCTCGAGCGCCTCTATCTGCTCGGTGACCTTCATGGTCCCGAGCTCCGCGGCTATAGCCGAACCGACCCTTCCCGCGACGACAAGCGCTATGAGGACCGGGCCGATCTCACGGCACATCGAAACGCTTATGAGGGCCGCGACGAACCTGACCGCACCGAGCTGGTCCAGCTGGTAGGCGCCCTGCATCGCGAGGACCATGCCTATGAACAACGCGACGAAGAATACGATCAACAGCGATTGGACCCCGGCAAAGACCATCTGCGCGAATATATAATGCCTCCCGATGAACTTGCCCCTTACCGGCGCATAGAAGAGCCAGTATAGCGTCCTAAAGAACAACGCGAACACGTCCCAGATGGCCGCGCCCGCGTTAAGGGTTATCCTTCCTATGGCCTGCAATATATTCATGCCCGCCTCTGTTGGGTTAGAACGACTTTACCGCTTCTTCCTCGGTCGGTTGTATATCGAAAAGTTTTTCCAGTTTCGTTATCTCGAACAGGCTCTTGACCTTCGCCGACAGGTTCGCGAGCTTCAATCTTCCGCCCGAGCTCTTGACCTTCTGGTGGGCTTCCACGAGCGTCGCGAGGCCCGACGAATCCACATATGCGACGTTGGCAAGGTTGACCACCACCTTCGCCGACTTTGCCTCGAGCACCTTCAGGAATGCCTTCCTGAAATCCGGCGACGAGTTGAAATTTATCTCCCCGTCGACGACGAGGACTACGGCGTCACCTACTTTTTTCTCTTTTACCACCATGGGATTTCCCTCCGCTAATGAATTTTATCATCTTTATCTCGTTTCCGCTATCATTAAATTCGACCTCATCCATCAGGTTCCTGATCAGGAAAAGGCCCCTTCCCCCGTGTTTCAGTATGTTCTTGTCGGAACGCGGGTCCGGGATCTCGCAATACTCGAATCCCTTGCCGTAATCCTTCACCTTTATCTCGAGTTTCCCGTCGGAATAACGCAAACCTATGGTGACCGGGACCGCTTTTTCGAGCTTGTTCCCGTACTTGATAGCGTTTATGACCGCCTCTTCCAGGCAGAGCCTGATATCGAAGATGATCTCCTTCGCGAGCTTCAGCCCCTTGAGGTGGCCCAGTACTTTAGCGGATGCGTCCTTTATATGCTTGGGGTCGCTTGGTATATCGAATTCGAGGTCGTTCATTCTGTCGAGAACGCTCCTATTTTCCTGTATTTCTCATATCTTGCTTCGACCAGGTCCGCAGGCTGCATGGCGGAAAGCTCTTTCAGGTGCCTCTTAACCGATTCTTTTATAGTATCGGCTATCTTGGCCGGATCGCGGTGCGCGCCGCCGAGCGGCTCACGCACGACTTCGTCGATAAGCCCGAGGTCAAAAAGGTCCTGCGCAGTCAACTTCAGGGCTTTCGCGGCGTCGGGAGCGCGCGTCCTGTCCTTCCAGAGTATCGCGGCGCAGCCCTCCGGGGATATTACGGAATAATAGGCGTTCTCGAGGACGCAGATCCTGTCGCCTATGCCCACCCCCAAGGCACCGCCGGAACCGCCCTCTCCTATTATATAGCAGACGATCGGCACCTTGAGCCTGGCCATCTCCATCAGGTTCAACGCGATCGCCTCCGCCTGTCCCCTCTCCTCGGCGCCTATCCCGGGATACGCCCCGGGCGTGTCGATGAATACTACTATCGGGAGCTTGAACTTCTCTCCCATATACATGACGCGCATCGCCTTCCTGTAGCCCTCGGGATGCGCCGAACCGAAATTCCTCATTAGGTTCTCTTTGGTGTCGCGGCCCTTCTGGTGCCCCATCACGACGACCTTCTGCCCGTCTATCTTAGCGAACCCGCAGATAAGCGCCTTATCGTCGCCGAAGACCCTGTCGCCGTGTACCTCGCAAAAATCCGTCATCATGAGGTTGATGTAATCGAGAGTGTAGGGCCTTTTAGGGTGGCGCGCTATCTGGACCCTCTGCCAGGGGCTCAGCGACTCGAAGACCTCGCGTTTTACCTTATCGAGCTTGTCCTCGAGCTTCTTGATCTCCGAGGACAGGTCGATGTTCTCGGAAGAAGTGAATTTCTTGAGCTCTTCGATCTTGCGCTCGAGCTCAAGTATGGGTTTTTCGAAATCCAGTCCGGTTCCGTTCATATTCTTGGCGTCAGTCTATTATCGTGACTTCGGTGCCTTCGGGGAGGATGCCGTAAAGCTCCTCGACTTCCGCGTTAAGCATCCTTACGCACCCGGCGGTGGCCTGCTTCCCGAGGGATCCGGGGTCGGTCGTACCGTGTATGCCGTAACCTTCCTTGCTTAGGCCCATCCAGCGCGTGCCCAGGATGTTCTCAGGGCTGCCGGGCGGCACTGCGGCGCCCGCCTTATACCAGACGGGGTCGACCAGTTTCGTCGTTATCTTGAACGTGCCTACCGGCGTGCAGTTATTGGTGCCGGTGGCCACCTTATATACTTTTATGACATCGTCGTTCTGCTTGAGCATCAGCAGGTTCTGCGATTTGTCGACGACAACGCTGAACTTTACCGTGACTACCTTCAGCCTCTGCCCCTGCCTTATCGTGTTGCCGCTGATGTTATTCGACTTCCTGAGCAGGTCGACGGTCGTCCCGAAGACCTTCGCTATCTTCGCGAGCGAGTCGCCCGCCTGCACTGTATATTCCTTGCTGTAGCTGTCGAGGTAGGGCGAGAAGAGTATCCTCATGTTCAGCTCCTCCACCTTCGGCTTCGCTTCCTTGACGATATTCGCTTCGGGATACGTCTCGTATGCTTTCCTGAGCGAATCGCGCGCCTCGACGAGCTTGCCCTGCTTCTCATAGAACGAGCCCAGCAGCACCAGCGCCTCGCCGGCCTGCCTGCTCTCCGGGTATTCCGCGACAACCTTCTCAAGTTCCTTAATCGCTTCTTCGGTCTTGCCTTCCTTGTCGAGGGACTTTGCGCCGCTGACCATCGCGCTTTCCTTTGAACCGAGCGACAGTTTAGGCAGCGCGAAAACCCCGAGCGCCGCAACCGCGATTACTATCAATATTACCGGAATATATGCCCTGAATTTCATCTTTTGCGTATCTCCCCTTTTATATCATGACGAGCGTAGCGATCACTATCCCGAGGAACGACCCGACGAAGACCTCGAACGGGGTATGCCCTATAAGCTCCTTCAGCCTGTCTTCCCGTATCTTCCTTCCCCAGTATATGTCATCCATTATCTTATTGAGGATCTCGGCCTGCTGGCCCGTCGAACGCCTGACGCCCTGCGCGTCGAACGCGATGACCATCGCGAACACGAGTGTCGCGATGAATATCGTCGAGCCGAAGCCCTCCTGGATGCCGACGGACGTGGCTAAAGCCATCGCCCCGGCGGAATGGGCGCTCGGCATGCCGCCGGTACCCACGAACCACCTGAAGTTGAACCTCTTCTCCTTTACGGTATTTATAATTATCTTAAGGGATTGCGCGGTGACCCAGCTCAGGACCGTTGCGATGAAGACCTTATTCTGGAATACCGCGAATAGTGAGTTTTCCATTTTGCGATTATTATACTATATTTTACGCTTATTGGATATCACTTTTTAGGATGACCTGATCAGCGCGAGCGTCTCGGCGCGGGTCTTCTCGTTCGTGCGGAATACCCCCCTGACGGCGCTCGTCACGGTAGAGATGCCGGGTTTCTTGAGCCCCCTCATCGACATGCAGAGGTGCTCGGCCTCTATTACCACCATGCAACCGCGCGGCTTGAGCTCCTTCATTATGACCTCGGCGATCTGCGTGGTCAGCCTCTCCTGGACCTGCGGCCTCTTCGCGAGGATATCTATCGCGCGCCCGAGCTTGCTGAGGCCCGTTACCCTTCCCTCCTTGGGTATATAGGCGATATGCGCCTTGCCGAGGAACGGCAGCAGGTGGTGTTCGCAGACGGAGTATAGCGGTATGCCCTTAAGCAGTATTATCTCCTCGTGCTTCTGGTCGAGGACGACCTCGAGTTCCTTCGCGGGGTCCGACTGTATCCCGGAAAATATCTCCTCATACATCTCGGCGACGCGGCGCGGGGTTTCGAGCAGGTCCTTGCGCTTCGGGTCCTCACCGACCGCCTCCAGTATCATGGTGACCGCCTTCATTATCTTATTCCTGTCCATCCGTTATCTCCTTTATTTTCCGATACAGAACTGCGAGAATATCCTGTCGAGGACCTCGTCGGTAACCGTCTCCCCGGCGATCTCCCCGATATGGCCGAGTGAATCCTTTATCTCTACCGCTATGAGCTCGGGCGGCAATTCCGCGTCTACGGCCTTTATAGCCGCCTTCACGGACTCGAGCGCCGACCTCGCCGCCTCTTTTTGCCTCAGGTTCGTTACGGCGGCCGTCTCGCCCTGCGCGTTGGCCTTGCCGGCAAAAACGGCGTCCGCCATGGCATCCCTCAGGCGGTCCAATCCCTTCCCGTCCTTCGCTGATATCTTTACTACGGACGTGCCCGGGAATCCCGGTGCGTCATGTTTCTGGGGCAAGTCCGACTTATTGATGACTATTATGCGCGCGCGGCCTTCTGTCTCGGTGATCAACATCTTGTCCTCAGCTGAGACGGCCTCGCTGCCGTCGAGGACAAGCAATATCAGGCCGGAGCTCTCAATATGCGCGCGGCTCCTGAGCACGCCTTCCCTCTCTACGATATCTTCGGTCGAGGTTATTCCGGCCGTATCGACGAGCCTGAAAGGTATGCCGCCGATATCGGCATATTCCTCTATGGTGTCCCTCGTCGTGCCGGGGATATGCGTGACTATGGCCCTCTCCTTCCGCAGGAGCGCGTTGAGCAGGCTCGACTTGCCGACGTTCGGCCTGCCGCATATCACGCAGGGTATGCCCTCCCTCATTATTATACCCCTGTCGGCCGTCCCTATCAGGGCTTCGAGGCGCGCGCCGATCGCCTCAAGGCGGCCCTTCGCGCCGGATTCGGATATTATCTCGCTATCTTCTTCAGGAAAATCTATCGAGGCCTCGACGCCCGCGGATACGGAGACGAGGTCTTCCTTTATCTCCTTCATCGCGGATGAGAGCCGGCCGTCGAGCTGGCCGAGCGCCATCGCGAGCGACTCATCGGTCTTCGACCTTATGACATCGAGCACGGCTTCGGCCTGCGTGAGGTCTATCCTGCCGTTAAGGAAAGCGCGTTTCGTGAACTCCCCCGGCTCCGCGAGCCTCGCTCCCGCAGTAAGCGCGAGCGCAAGCGTCTTCCTGAGCGGCACTATCCCGCCGTGGCAGCTTATCTCTACCATATCTTCTTTCGTGTAGCTTTTCGGCGCCCGCATGACCGTCAGCAGCGCTTCATCGATATTGCGCGCGGACTCGTCCGTTACATGCCCGTGGCGCACGGTGAAAGACCCGGAGTTCGAGGGAAGTTTTTTCCCCGAGGCCCTGAAGACCTTATCGGCTATACGCAGCGAACCGGGGCCGCTGAGCCGCACTATGCCTATGGCGCCCTCTCCCGGCGGCGTCGATATCGCCGCGATCGTGTCTTCGGCGCCTATATTATCCCTTCTGCTCATTCCTTACCGCCTTCTTCTCAAGGTACTGAAGAGCTTCCCCGACGACGAAGAGCGAACCGGTAACGAGCACCATGTCGCCCGGCTTCGCCTCCCTGCGCGCAAGCTCCACCGCCTCCCTGACATTCAATGTGGCGGTATATTTCTTTTCATATTCCGGCAGGGCTTTCCTCACCGTTTCAGGCGGGATAGCGCGCGGCGTCGCGGCCCGCGTCAGGAAGATCCTGTCGGCCTGAGGGAACAGGTTCGCCGCGATCCCCTTGATATCCTTTCCCGACGATACCCCGAACACGAGGTAAAGTCTCTTATAACTGAAGAGATCCGCGACCGCATCCTTAAGGGCTTTCGCGGACGCCTCGTTCTGCGCGCCATCGAGGACGATCCACGGCTCCCTGCCGAGTACCTGCAGGCGCCCTGGCCAGTTCACGTTGCGTATGCCGCTCGTGATATTGTGCGAGCAGACCGTTATCCCGTGCGGCCTCAATGATTCTATGAGGCCTATCGCCGCGGCGGCGTTCGAGGCCTGGTGTTTCCCGAGCAGCGGCGTCCTCAGCAGCGCGTACTCCGCGTGGAGCCCGCGCACGTTGAACGTCTGCCCATTCGTATCGGCCGCTATCGTCTCGCAGGTAATGTCCCTGCCGACGGCGTAGAGCGCGGCTTTCTTATCTGCCGCCGCCTTTTTTATAACGGCCATCACGCGCGGGTCCTGCTCTGTCGTCACGACTGCGGCGCCCTCTTTTATTATGCCGCACTTCTCCTTCGCGATAGATTCCAGCGTCTTGCCGAGTTTGTCCGTATGGTCGTAGCTAATCGGCGCGATCCCGGCGGCAAGCGGGTCCACGACATTCGTGGCGTCGAGCCTTCCGCCCATTCCCGTCTCTATAACGGCTATGTCCACCTTTTTGATGCTGAAGAAAAGGAACGCGAGCGCCGTATACACCTCGAAGAACGACGGCGGTCCGAACTTCGATGACTTCGAGAAATTATCGAGGAACAGTTTTATCCTCGCGACGAGCGCGGCGATCTCCGCCTCGTCGATGGTCCTGTCTTTCGGGAAGGATATCCTTATGCGTTCCTTGAAATCTATCAGGTGAGGTGACGTATAAAGGCCTGCTTTTATCCCGCCGTCCTTCAGCATCGAATAGACGAAGGCGCAGATAGACCCCTTTCCCTTCGTTCCCGCTATATGGACGGACCTGAAATTTTTCTGCGGGTTGCCGAGGCCGTCGAGGAGCGCGCGGACCTTGCTCAGCTTTATCGTGCTGGCGTAATTGAAATCGTTGCGCTTTTCGTAATCTATGAAAGATTCGAGGTATTTTATCGCCTCCCGGTAATTCATATATCAGTGCCTGAAATGGCGTATCCCGGTAACGACCATGGCCATACCTGCCTTCTCCGCGGCCCTGAACGAATCCTCGTCCTTTATCGAGCCGCCCGGCTGTATTATGGCGGCGATCTTCGCCTTGCCGGCCAGCTGGACCGAGTCGGGCTTCGGGAAAAAGCCGTCGGTCGCGGCGCACGCGCCCTTGGCTTCCTTGCCCGCCTTCCTTATGGCGATCCTCATCGAGTCGACCCTGCTCGGCTGCCCGCCGCCGATTCCTACCGTCCTCGTGCTCTTCGCGATGACAATTGCGTTGGACTTGACGTGCTTCGCGACCTTCCATGCGAATACGAGCGATCTAAGCTGTTCGGCGTTCGCCTTCTTCTTTGTGACGGACTTCAGGTCTTCAGCCGAGGCGTCGATCGAATCCTGCTCCTGGAGCAGCAGCCCGCCTTCCACTTTCTTTACATCGCACGCGTATACGTTCTCCGCGGGTTTCGATCCGGCGTCTTTATATTCTATGAGCCTGATGTTCTTCTTCTCTTTTAGTATCGCGAGCGCGCCTTCATCGAAGGCCGGCGCTATCACGCATTCCATGAACCCGGAATCGGCTATCGCCTTGGCCGTCTTCGCGTCCACCTTCCTGTTCAGCCCTATTATGCCGCCGAAAGCGGAAAGCATGTCGCAGGCGAAAGCATCCTTATACGCCTGCTCGAGCTTTGGCGCGCACGCTACGCCGCACGGCGAATTGTGCTTCACGATGCACGCGGTGGGGGAACCGAAATCCTTGACTATCTGCATGGCTCCCTGCAGGTCGAGCAGGTTGTTGAAGGAGAGCTCCTTCCCGTGCAGCTGCCTCATGCTCCCGAAACCGAACCTCGGCTTGACCGAATCCGCGTAGAAGGCCGCCTTCTGGTGAGGGTTCTCGCCGTAACGCAGGCCCTGCATCCTCTCGAATACGAGGTGCAGTATCTCGGGGAACTTCTCCTTGGTCCTCGCGAACTTCGCGCTGAGGAACGTATATATGGCCGCGTCGTATTTCGCGGTATGCCCGAACGCCTCGACGGCCAACGCCTCGAGCGTCTCCTCGGACAATGAGCAGCCCTTCTGCTGCAGTTCCATCAGGACCTTAAGATACCTGTCCGGGTTGCAGATTATCGCGACATCGCGGTAATTTTTCGCGGCGGAGCGCACCATCGCGGGGCCGCCGATATCTATCATCTCTATCGCGTCCTGAAGTTTCACTTTCGGGTCGCGGACGGTATCCTCGAACGGGTAGAGGTTCACGACTACCATGTCTATAAGGCCTATCTTATGCTTTTTGACCTGATCCATATGCCCGCGGTCGCCGCGTATGGCAAGTATGCCGCCGTGGATCTTCGGATGCAGGGTCTTGACGCGCCCGCTGAGCATCTCGGGGAAACCCGTCACGTCTGATATCGCCTTTATCTTTACCCTGCCCTCTTTAAGGGCCTTGGCCGTCCCCCCGGTCGATATTATCTCGATACCGAGCTTCTCGAGACCTTTGGCGAATTCCACTATGCCTTTTTTATCAGAGACACTTATGAGAGCACGCTTGATCTTGGCCATCTGTATCCTCCAGTAGGGGTGAATTTACCTGTATTTTACCAAATAGGAGGGCTTAAAACAAGGAAATGCCGAGGGAATGTCAGTATCTTAAGAGGTTAGATTCCTGCCTGTATAGCTGTATTTCGCGGCGGAGGGCGGTTATCTCGTCCTCCAACGGGGTAAGTTCCTGCTTTGCTTTCTCTATGTTCTTCTGCAGTTCGGCCTGTTCCGCGGAGGAGAGGTTAAGTTTCTTGTTATCGAGCAGGCCCTTCTGGTTCTTTATCGAGTTCTTCATCGAAGCAGCGCGCGCTTCCTTGCCGGCCAGCTTCATCTTGAGGTCTTCTACCTTAAGGTCTATCTTCTGCCTCTCGGGATCGAGCTGGGCCGAAAGCTCGCGTGTCTTCGTATAGAGCTCCTTCCTCGCGGCCTTGAGCTCTTCCTCGAGTTCCATTATCCTCGAGTTTATATCCCCCTGCTTCGTCCTGAACTCGCCCTTGAGGGTCTCTATCTGCGTGTCTACCTGGGCTTTCTTGTCGAGGATCTCCTTGAAGGAAGGATCGAAGTCCACAAGCGCCGTCTTCATGTCCTCCGTGCTCTGGCGGGGTCCGCATCCGCACGCCAAAATTGCGGCGGCGAAAGCGATGAGCGAATAGGCCGGTATCCTGTTAAGCATATGTTTTCAAGCGGCGGCCGTCTTCGATTCGGACGGTTTGGCTTCTTTGGATACGCTCTTCTGCGCCTGTTTCCCGTGCGCCGGTACCAGCCTCGTGACCTCGTTATCCTCAGCGGGCTCATAATAAGTGAACATCTGCCCCTCGTAATTCCTCAGCGTGAAGGCGCCTTTCTGCTGTGATATCACGTAATTCGGCGCAACGGGTATCTTCCCGCCGCCGCCGGGCGCGTCCACGACGTAAGTCGGGACGGCGTATCCAGAGGTGTGGCCGCGGAGCTTCTCCATTATGTTGATGCCGGTCGCGATCGGCGTCCTGAAATGGCTGATGCCTTTCGCGGGGTCGCACTGGTATATGTAATACGGGCGCACGCGTATCTTCAACAGCTCGTGCATGAGCCTCCTCATCGTCGACGGCCTGTCGTTAACGCCCTTCAGCAGCACGGACTGGCTGCCGAGAGGTATGCCGGATTCGGAGAGCATGTCGCACGCCTTCTTGCAGCGCTTCGTTATCTCTTTAGGATGGTTGAAATGCAGCGAGACCCATATAGGGCCGTATTTCTTGAACATCGATACGAGGCTTTCGGTGACCCTCATCGGGACCGTAACCGGCATCCTCGTCCCGAGGCGTATGAACTCGACGTTCGGTATCGCCCTGAGGTTCCTGAGTATCTCCTCGAGCGTCTCGTCGGGAAGCATCAGCGGGTCGCCGCCCGATATCAGGACGTCGCGTATCCTGCGGTTGGACCTTATGTAATCGTAGGCCTTCTCGAAATTCTGCGGGCTTGTCAGGTGCGCTTCCGACCCCACGAGCCTGCGCCTAGTGCAATGGCGGCAATACATCGCGCATTTCTCGGTGACGAGCAGCAGCACCCTGTCCGGGTACCTGTGCACGAGCCCCGGCACCGGCGAATCCTTGTCCTCGCCGCACGGGTCTTCCATGTCGTTCTGGGAAACCTCGAACTCCTCGGAGGTCGGTATGCATTGCCTCCTTATCGGGCAGGTCGGCCTCATCGTGTCTATTAGCGAGAGCCAGTAAGGGGTTATCGCCATCAGCAGCCTTCCCTTGCTCCTCTTTACGCCGATCTCTTCCGACGGCATCAGCTTCAGCACTTCTTTCAGGCCGTCATAGGTCATTATCCTGTTCTTGATCTGCCAGTGCCAATCCTCCCAGTCGCTCTCCGGAACGTCCTTCCAGTGCTCGGCTATGGAACCAGCGGAAGTTATCAACGTAAGCTCCTTTCCTGTAGGGCAAGGTTGCCGTTTTTGGTATGCCTCTCCACGGCTGTTTCAAGTATCCTGTTCATAAGCGCGGGATAATCGAGACCCGCGCATTTCCCGATGAACGGAAAATTCGAATCTACCGGGTCGAGCCCCGGCAAAGGATTGACTTCGAGCACGTAGGGCACGCCCTTCTTGTCGAGCATAATATCCACACGGGACAGGTCTACGCAGCCCAACGCGTTGAATGCCTTAATGGCGGTCTCCTTTACCATCGCGGCTTCTGCGGCCGTTATCCGTGCCGGGCAATGCCAGAACGGGCTCAGGCCTTTGCTGTCTTCGACCTCTTTCTCGTATTCCTTGACCTTCCACGTGTAGAAGAATTCGCCCGACGCGCGGCAATTGGAAAAATCTATCTCAAGTATGGGAAGTGTGGCCGGCGGATAGTTGCCGAGTATGCCCACGGTAAGCTCCTTCCCCGCTATGAACTCCTCGACAAGTATCTCCTGCCTGTATGTTCGGGAGGTCTTGCAGACCTCCCTCTCAAGTTCCGCCTTATTGCGCACTACGCTTGTTATCGTTATGCCCTTCCCGGAGCCTTCCCTGTTCGGCTTGACTATGAGCGGATACTTCATGCCGGAATCGGATATGTCGGCCATGTCGGTTATAAGCTTGTATTTCGGCGTCGGTATGCCCGACTGCTCGAAGAGCTTCTTCGTTAGCGCCTTGTTCAGCGACATACTGAGCGCGAGAACGCCCGACCCGCTGTAAGGGATGCCGAGGAAATCAAGTATCGCGGGCACCTGCGATTCCCTCGATTCGCCGTTCATGCCTTCCGCGATGTTGAATACTATATCCACCTTGTTCGACTGGAACCAGTTCAGCAGGCCCTTGTCCGCCTCGACGAGGAAGACCTCATTGCCGCCCGAACGCAGGCCGGAGGCTATCGCCTCGATCGTCTCCTTGCTGTCGAATTCGGAATAGTAATCATCCGGGAGGCCGGCGTCGTCTATCTTCCTCTTCAAATTGTATGTAAGAGCTACCTTAAGGCCCATCTTATCTTATCCCGTACCTTTCCAATGCGTAGTCGAGTATCCTGTTTATCAGCCTGTTGTACGATGTCTTCATCTGCCTTGTTATGACCATGAATACGTCTTCCGTAGACAATGACGGCAGCGGATTGATCTCGAGCACGTAAGGATTTCCGCGCTTGTCGACCCTGAAGTCCACCCTGCCGAAATCGCGGCACTCCACGGCCCTGTAGGCCTTGAGCGCCATGTCTTTTAACTTATTGTCGAGAGACCTTGTTATCCTCGCCGGGCATACGTAGTTCAGCGTATTCGATGTTATCCTCGAAAACGTATAGCAGAGGTCGCCGAGGTTCGTCTTCCCGTCTATGCTTATCTGTACCGTCGGCAATACCTCCGGGTCATCGTTGCCGATTATCGGGACCGTGAATTCCGAGCCGGTTATGAAGCTCTCCACGAGCGCAGGCTGTTTATATGTGCGTATGACCCAGTCGGCCTGCTTGATAAGGTCGCGCCTGTTATGCACTATGGACTTATCGCTTATGCCCTTGCTCGAGCCCTCCTGCTTCGGCTTGACTATGAGCGGAAAACCTATCCCCGCCCCGTCGACATTATTTATATCGGATATCTGGAAAAAGGAAGGCGTCGGTACGCCTTCCGATATCAGCACCTTCTTTGCCATCACCTTATCGAGCGTGAGCCCGAGCGTGAGGCCGTCGGCCCCTACGAATGGTATCCCCGCCATCTCGAGTATGACGGGTATCTCGGATTCCCTGTTTCGCCCGGTGATGCCTTCCGCTATGTTGAAGACTATATCTACGTCGAGGCTCTTTATCCGCCTGAGCAGGTTCCTTACGTTTCCTATCTTTACGACTTTGTGCCCGCCGGATTCTATCGCGTCCTTTATTACCTCTATGGTATCGGGGTGGTCAAACTCGGCATTGGCGTCCTCGGGATCGCCTTTTTTCAAAACATAGTCCGGCTTGACGTCATAGGTCAGTCCCACTATACAGGAGGACTTGCGCCCCTTTTTGCGCCTTGCCACAATATTTGCCATAAACACCTTTCCGAGGTATAAAAAAATGAAGGGACTTCCCCGTTTAGAAGTCCCTTCATTTATACTGCTAGTTGAATCTATCCAACTTTAATTACGAGTCCCTCCCGACTTATTTCCTCTTCCATTTGTCGACGATCTCCGACATCATCTTGCCGGCAATTTCCTTGGAGCCCAGGCCGAATGCGAGGCCGAGGGCCAGTCCGGTTGCAGCCAGGGTAACGACTACAGCCATGTCAAGAATGAATGTACGGACTCCCAACATAGGAAGCACTGTCAGTACCGTTATGACCACGATCACGGTCTGGGCGATCTGGCCGAGGTTCTTCGCGGTAGCTACGCCCGCGTTCGACGCCGTCGTCCTTACCACCGAACCTATCAGGGCGGCAAAGAAGAGGCCGAGGACCAGAACAAATATCGAAAGTATTACTTTTCCTGCGTACTTTACGGCCTCATCAAGGAAGCTTCCGGCCATGAGCTCCGGGCTCGGGCTAACGAGATTCAGCGTGATGATAACGACTACCAGCGCCATGAGCCAATAGAAGACTATCCCTATGAGCTCCGACAGGGTGTGCTTGATCTCGCCTTTTGCGAGTATGCTGGCTATCCCCGCCTTTTCAGATAAGACGTCGAACCGTGCAACCTTAAGGACCTGAACGATAAGCTTTTCGATAACCTTCGCGATTATTATACCGATAATAAATACGATCAACGCGACGATTATCTTCGACAGGTATAATGCTAAGTTACCCCATACCTGGCTCCAGGTATCGAGTATGATCTGTACTGCCTGTCCACCATCACCCATCTTACCCCTCCTTTCAGGTTTTTCAATCCAACTTCTTTTCCTGTTTGACTCTATTTATAACATAAATATATCTTTTGTCAAGCACTTTTGTGCTATAATCATCGGAACAAAAACGGAGACGCCCATGAGACGCAGTATTAAGCCTATTTTTGCATTTTTTTTGTCAATTGCCGCTTTTGCCTGCATGCTGTCCGCCTATGCGGCGCCGGCAAAGAACGTCGTAAAGCTTTTGACGGACGCAAGCCGGAATTTGTGCAATAACGAATACGGTAAAGCCGTGGAAAAATGCAACGAGATACTCGCGATCGAGCCGAGGTGCTCCGGGGCATACTATATCCGCGGGTTTGCCCGCAGGTACGAGGGCGAATACGAGCTTTCCGTGATGGATTTCACGCAGACGCTGAAGATAGACCCCAAATACGCCGCCGCATATTACGGCCGCGCGATCTCTTTCGCTTATATGGAGATGTACAAGGAGGCGATCGCGGACCTTACCGCCGCAATAGGGATCGACCCGGAATACAAGGACGCCTATTTCAGCCGCGCGAGGGTATATTACGACATGGAGGAATACGACAAGGCCTGGGAAGACCTGCATAAGGCGGAGGCGCTCGGGATAGAAACGGACCTCCTATATAAGGGCTTTATCAGGAAACTGCAGGACGCCTCGGGAAGATTTCAGTAATAGTGGACCCCGTCGGCCAGCTTCTTCACTTCCTTGACATCGCCTTTCTCGTCGAGGTAGATCTCGCAGTTCGGCATGTATTTCTTCCCTTTTATCGTCACCGGCTGGTGTATCATCATGCCGGCCAGCCTGCCGTCCTCTGAGAATATCGCGAAATCCCTGTTATTGAGCTTGATGCCCTGTATCGTCGTCGGTTCGGCGAGGGGGCATACGGCGAGCTTGCCCGACTCATACAGCTCGGTCAGGTAATTCGCCGCGCACTTCCTGCCGTCGATCACGGCCGACGTCGCGAGGCGTATCTGCTTCAATTTTCCCGACGGGTAAAAGATGATGTTATAATTTGCGGCGGCTTTAAGGCCGCCGACCGTGACCGGCCTCTTCGGCTGGGCCCAGTAAAGCTTCCCTGATTTGTAATATCCAACCTGGGTCCCCTTCGGGAATACCGTATCGCCTATCTTCAGGTCCTTGTCGAGCACGTCTGCCGCGCATAATGAGCTGCACGCGATGGACAAGGCGGCAATAACAACCATGAGCCGGATATCGCGCATCTTAAACCCCCTTTTTCTTGTCCGGAAAGAACGCGAGGATCGCGAGGCCGAATACGCTCAGAAGCCCGAGCAGGCCCCATAATCCGCTGTAACCTTTTCCCTTGGCGTAATTAAAAAGCCCCCACATGACCAGGAGGAATCCTCCCCAGGCCAGCAGGGCGCCTATCCACATTATTATGCCTATCTGCGAAAAAGTAAGGAAATAGCCCAGGACCTGCGCGACTATGCCGGAGCTTACGCCGATGTTGGTCTTCCTCCTGTACTCCTCTATCATCCTTGCCCCCTTTCGTGCCTTAGATAATGATATAAGTATTCCTGCGCATATCCCGCATACGGCCCGAACCGCTTGCGGGCGAAATCCGCCGCCTTTGCGGGACTAACCGGCGTCCCGCTAAAATAAAGCTTCTCTATCCCCCTCTTTATCCAGACATCCACGGGGAACGCCTCGTATTTCCTGAACGAAAAGAGCAATACGCAATCGGCAACTTTCTCCCCCACCCCTTTCAGGCGGACGAGCGACGCTTTCGCCTGGTCATAGTTTAAATCCGCGACCGCGTCCAAGTCAATTCCTTTTACGGCTATCCGGCCTGCTGTCTCCTTTATATATCCTGCCCTGAAACCCAGCCCAAGCGACTTGAGCGTCCTTATATCGGCCTTCGCGATGGCGGCAGCCGGAGGAAAAGAATAATTCTCTTCATCGCCGAGCGTAACGCGTTTCCCGAACCTCCGCGAAAGGCCGGCGATCATCTTCTTTATCCGGGGGATGTTCGTATAAGACGAGAGTATGAACGAAGCGAGACACTCCCAGCGGTCCTGGTTGAGTATACGCAGGCCGCGGTACTTCTTTATCGCTCTTTTTATATGGGGGTCCTTTCCTATGTGCTTATATATGGAATGGAGGTCTTCGTTTAGGCCGAAATATACGGAGAGCTTTTCTTTACCGATGGGGGCGCTTGACTCTATGAGCAGTTTCCCCCCGCGATGGGATACTTTTATGAGCGCGTCCCCGATGACGCCGGAATAATGGCCGCCCTTGTCTTCCCAGCGGAACGCCTGGCCGCACTCGAGCGTGTGTTCGAGGTTGAAATCTGAGGCAGGTAATATGTATTTCACGGTCCGGTGCCCCTTAAGGGCTTACCTTCGGCAGGACTATGCCCTTCTGCGCCTGGTACTTCCCTTTCCTGTCCATATATGTCACTTCGGGGGCCTCTTCTCCCTCATAGAAAAGGAGCTGGGCTATTCCCTCGTGCGAATATATCTTCGCGGGATGCGGGGTCGTGTTCGATATCGCCATCGTAAGGAAGCCCTCCCATGTCGGTTCGAGCGGGCTTATGTTGACGAGTATGCCGCAACGGCAGTACGTGGACTTGCCGAAGCAGATCGCTATAACTTTTTGCGGGATCTTGAAATACTCGAACGAACGAGCGAGCACGAATGAGTTCGGCGGGATCACGCATTCTTTCCCCTTGAAATCGATGAACGAATGCGGGTCTATGCTCTTCGGGTCGACCACCGGGTTGCCGGTCCCGACGAAGACCTTATATTCGTCGTGCACGCGTATATCATAGCCAAAGCTCGAGAGCCCGTAACTTATATGGCCCTCCGAGACCTGGTGGTCGAGGAACGGCTCGATCATCTTGGCCTCGAGGGCCATTTTTTTGATCCAACGGTCAGATTTTATCATTTAACCGCACTTTGAATATCCGCACCCCTTGCAGACCATGCACCCTTCGACGTGCTGCAGCGCGCCGCCGCAGTCGGGGCATACGCCTACGACATTGCCGAGGGCGTTCTTGCCCTTGCCTTTGGGCGCCGCCGGCGCTTCTTCGGCCTTCACCTCTTCCGCCACGGCGACTGGCGCCGATTCAGGCGCCTTCTTGACGTTAAGCAGCCGCCTTTCGATCACCTTCGCAAGCGCGTCCGCGCAGGAGAATATCCTTCCGCCCTTCTCCCATGACGGGTTCGGGCACCTTATGCCGTTAAGCTGCTCTATTATAGAATGCGTATCGAGGCCGCAGCGTAACGCGAGCGAGACGAGCCTGCCGATGGCCTCAAGCTGGCTCGACGCGCAGCCGCCGGCTTTGCCCATCTGCGTAAAGACCTCGAACGGCAAACCGTTCTCATCCTCATTGATCGTGATATAAAGGTTTCCGCATCCGGTGAGTATCTTTGTCGTCGTGCCCCTTACGACCTCGGGCCTCGGGCGCGGCGATGTGCGCGCCTTATCCTCCGCCTTGGGCGAAAGGGACGCTTCTGCCGCGTCGGCTGTCTCGGTGCTGGGCTTCTCTTTCGAGCGCGCTATGTAGAGCACCTGCTCCTCGCGGCTTCCGTCGCGGTAGATCGTGACGCCCTTGCATCCCATCTTGTATGCGAGCAGGTAGACCTCATGCACGTCGTCCGGCGTCGCGTTATTCGCGAAGTTGACCGTCTTCGACACCGCGTTGTCGGTATATTTCTGGAAGGCAGCCTGCATCCTGATATGCCATATCGGCGTGATGTCATGCGCTGTGACGAACACCCTCTTTACGTCCTCGGGGACTTCGTCTATATCGTGAAGGCTGCCCTTTTCGGCAATCTTCTTCATCAGTTCTTCGGAATAGAACCCGCGCTCCCTTGCGGTCTCCTCGAAGAGCTTGTTCGTCTCGACCAGCTTCGTCTTGTCCATGACCTCGCGGTAATACGATATCGCGAAGATTGGCTCTATGCCGCTCGAGGTGTCCGCAAGTATCGAGAGCGTCCCGGTCGGAGCGATGGTCGTCAGCGTCGCGTTCCTGATGCTCGGACCGTCGGAATATATCGAGTTCTGGAAATTCGGGAACGTCCCGCGCCTTAACGCGAGCGCGTGCGACTCCCTGCGCGCCTCTTCCTGTATGAACGACATCACTTTCTCGGCGAGCTCTATCGCCTCGTCGGAATTATACGGAACGCCGAGCTTTATCAACATCTCGGCGAAGCCCATCACGCCGAGGCCTATCTTGCGGTTCGCCTTCGTCATCTGCTCGATCTGCTGCAGAGGGAACTTGTTCATATCTATGACGTTGTCGAGGAAATGGACCGCGAGGCGCGTCGTCTCGCGCAGCTTCTCCCAGTCGATCTGCGGGGAGGACGTATCCGTCCTGACCATCTTTATGAGGTTTATCGAGCCGAGGTTGCAGCTCTCGTACGGCAGCAGCGGCTGCTCGCCGCATGGGTTAGTGGATTCGATCTGGCCGACCTGAGGCGTCGGGTTCGACTTGTTTATCCTGTCTATGAATATTATGCCGGGCTCGCCGTTCTTCCAGGCCCTCTTTACTATCATGTCGAAGACCTCGCGCGCGTTGAGCCTGCCGACCACTTTCTTATTATGCGGCGATATGAGGTCGTACTCCTCGTCGCGCTCGACCCTCTTCATGAACTCCTCGGTTATCGCGACCGAGATGTTGAAATTCGTTATGTCCTTGTCCGTCTCCTTGCACTTTATGAAATCGAGTATATCCGGATGGTCGATGCGCAGGATGCCCATGTTCGCGCCGCGGCGTGTGCCGCCCTGTTTTACCGCGTGCGTGGCCGCGTCGAACACTTTCATGAAAGATACCGGGCCGCTCGCGATGCCGCCGGTCGTCTTTACCATGCTGTTCGCCGGGCGCAGGCGCGAGAACGAGAAGCCGGTCCCGCCGCCCGAGCGGTGGATAAGGGCCGTGTTCTTTATCGTCTCGAATATCGACTCCATCGAGTCCTCTATCGGCAGGACAAAGCATGCCGAGAGCTGCTGGAGTTCGCGGCCGGCGTTCATTAACGTCGGCGAGTTGGGAAGAAAATCCAGTTTAGATATTATTGCGTGAAATTCGTCTTCGAGCTTTGAAGCGTTATAATCCGGGTCGTAATACAGGTCCGCTGAAGCTATGTTGCGCGCTACCCTCCTGAATAGATCTTCAGGGGTCTCGATAGGCCTGCCTTCCGAATCCTTGCGCAGGTAACGTTTCTCGAGGACCTTCTTTGAATTTGCCGACAAACCATCCTGGTGCAGTCTCATATCCCCCATGTCCAAATCCCCCTTTCCCAACCCAAAGTATAGTCAAGCCCTGGTGGCTTGTCAAGCATAAAATACTACATGTAGTGTTCCCCGTCGACAAAAACCCCGTATTTTGTGGGTATACAACTGGTATATGGGGTTTTTGCTTTTCTAGAACCTTCCTGGGAAGGTTACTTCTTCTTTGATTTCTTCTTGGCTTTCTTCTTTGTTCCGCAGCATCCGCAAGACATCTTCCTGCTCCTTTTTTTACCCCTTGACCGAGATCAAGGGAACCGACATCGCGACCTTCTTAGCTATGCCGGCATTGTGGACTACATCTACTACCTGCGTTACATCTTTATATGCGCCCGGAGCCTCCTCCGCGACGCCTGATAAGCTGTGTCCCTTGATGATTATACCACGGCCTTTCAATTGGTCAACTAAATCTTTTCCGCGCCATCTCTTCTTTGCAGCTTCGCGTGAGGATACGCGTCCCGCGCCGTGGACCGACGTCCCGAACACTTCCTCCATACCCTTTTCGGTCCCGTGCAGTATATAGGAGCATGTGCCCATCGTCCCTCCTACCAAAACCGGCTGTCCTACGCTTTTATATGCGGCCGGGACTTCCGGACGGCCGGGGCCGAATGCGCGAGTGGCGCCTTTCCTGTGGACGATCAGGGCTTTTTCCTTGTTGTCAACCTTATGCTTCTCGAGCTTCGCGGTATTGTGCCCGATATCGTAAAGAGTGCGGATCGTCTTCTCGTCTACTCCGAGCGCCGAATGGAACGCCTTCCTCGTCAGGTGCGCGATGGCCTGCCTGTTCGCGAACGCTGCGTTGATGCCGCAGTTTATCGCCTTGAAATACCGCTGGCCCTCCTCGCTTTTGAACGGCGCGCAGACGAGCTCGCGCTCCCTTATCGGGATATTGTATTTCCTTGAGGCGGATTCGAGCGTCTTCAGGTAATCCGTGCCGATCTGGTGTCCGAGCGCGCGGCTTCCGCAATGTATCGAGACAAGCAATTGGCCTTTGAAGAGCCCGAAGACCTGCGCGGCTTTTTCGTCGAATATCTCCTCGACGCATTGGACTTCAAGATAATGGTTGCCGGAGCCGAGAGTCCCTACCTGGTTGAACCCGCGCTCTTTCGCTTCACGGCTTACCGTCTTCGGGTCGGCGCCTTTTACACAGCCCTCTTCTTCGGTGAACGTAAGGTCCTCCTGCCAACCGAAGCCGAGTTCGACTGCATACTTAGCTCCCTTAATAAGGATCTCGTCTATCTGAGCGAGGGACGATTTTATCTCGCCCTCGGAGCCGATGCCTGCGGGGACGGTCCTGAAGAGCTCGTTGGCGAGGTCTTCTTCCTTTCCTTTGATATCATCGCGAGTCAGCTGCGTCTTTAGGGTCCTGACGCCGCAGTTGCAGTCGAAGCCGACGCCTGCGACCGAGATAATACCCGTCTCCGTATCGAACGCTCCGATAGCCCCGATAGCGAAACCGTATCCCGGGTGGATATCCGCCATAGCGAGCGACGCTTTCTGTATCCCGGGCAGGCACGCGACGTTGCGTATCTGAACCAGGGCATTCCACTCCTTGCCGCGGTTCACGTCGTCGACGAGGTGCTTAATCAGGTCCTTATCCGCGTAGATCCTTCCGGGCACCAGCATATCGCCGGATTTCGGTATCTCCCAGATGAGTTCACTGACCTGCTTTAGTTCGATGCTCATATGTCCACCACGCACTGCAGGTAATGGTTGCCGTCCTTGAACTCGTATTTCAACCCGAAATAGGTGGCGGCCTTGGCCTCGGTCTTTATCATGTGCCTTTTAGGGTCAAGCTTCTCTCCCGATGCGATACCTTCCAGGCGGTATAGGTCGTAGCCGAACGGCTCGATGGATTTGATCTTGAAATCCCTGAAGACCATCTTCTTGATGTCGGCTTCGGTAAGCAGCTTATTCAGCCACTCGACGAATAGCGCGGGAATGTCGCGGGCTTCGCAGGAGATATCGACCGAGGAAACCTTCTTGACCTTCTTTATATCTACCATGATATCGAAGAGCGCTTTGCCGCCCTGGGCGAACGCTTTCTCCAGCGTCTTATCCCAGGCGCGGATGCCTATATCGGCTTCATGTTCGAGGAACTCGTAGGGCATCGCGGCCCTTCTATTTTTTGGCCTTACCCTGGTTAGCGACGGCTTCCATCGCCTTCTTTACCTCTTCCGGGTCGCCGAGGTAATAGTGCTTGATGGGCTTGAGGTTATCGTCGAGCTCATAGACGAGCGGCATGCCGGTCGGTATGTTCAGGCCGACTATATCCTGGTCGGAGACGTTATCGAGGTATTTGACCAGCGCCCTCAAGCTGTTGCCGTGCGCGGCTATTATGACGCGCTTGCCGCTCTTTACCACGGGCGCGATCGTCTCATGCCAATACGGCAGGAAACGCGCGACGGTGTCCTTTAGGCATTCTGTCAGGGGAATCTCGCCCGGTTTTAAATTCTTGTAGCGCGGGTCCTTCGCCGGGCTGCGCGGGTCGTCCTTCTCGAGCGCGGGCGGCGGGGTATCATAACTGCGGCGCCATACCAGCACCTGGTCGTCGCCGTATTTCGCGGCCGTCTCGGCCTTGTTCAGGCCCTGAAGCGCGCCGTAGTGCCTCTCGTTCAGGCGCCATGAATTGTAAACGGGTATCCACATGAGGTCCATGCCGTCGAGCGTCATCCAGAGCGTGCGGATGGCCCTCTTCAGCACGGAAGTGAAGGCGACGTCGAATACAAACCCTTCTTTCTTCAGCACTTCGCCGGCCTTCTTCGCCTCGGAAAGGCCTTTCTCGGAAAGGTCCACGTCGGTCCATCCGGTGAAACGGTTCTCCTTGTTCCAGGTGCTCTCTCCGTGGCGCAGCAGTACGACTTTATACATGTATATCTCCTTTAAGGTTTGAGATCAGCGGGAGCGAGCGTAGCGAGCCTCCGCTGGATCGAAAAACTCTTTTATTATACTCTAAATACGTCGTCCAGTTCAACATCGTCGAAATCGCCGCCGGCCTTCTCGACATCCATGAAACGCTCGAGTATGCTGCCCTCCTGGAGGAAGCGCGACACCTCGGTGAAGATGCTGCCTGCATAGCCGCCGGAGTAGTTCTTCATCCAGCGCGCCGAACGGTCTATTGCCGGTTTCAGCAATATCAGGTTCTCCTTCGCGCGCGTCGCCGCGACATAGAAGAGACGCCTCTCTTCCTCGATAGCGTCCTTGTCGTCCATCGCCTGGTATGACGGCATGTGCCCTTCGGCGACATATATAAGGAAGACGGTGTGCCATTCCAGCCCCTTCGCCGAATGTATCGTCGATAGCGTCATCGCGTGGTCGTGCTTGCCCTTGAGCCCGGCCTCGAGTATGCTCTTCTCGGGCGGCTCGAGGGCCATATCGGTCAGGAACGATTCGAGCGACTTATACCTTCCGGCTATGCGCTCGAGCGAGTTCAGGTCGGGGGCGCGCTTATGGTAATCGTCATATTTCGCCTTCAACAGCGGCCCGTAATACTCGAGGAACCCCTTTATCAGCGCGCCCGGCTGGTGTTCCAGCGGCTTGACCCCCTTCAATATCTGCATGAGGTCCGCGAGGTCGGGATGCTTCCTGAGCGTCTCCCCGTCGAGGTCGAACCCCTGCTTCTTCTCTATTATCTGCCCCGTTATCCTGCCGGCGGTCTTCTCGCCTATGCCGCGCATCAGCATGAGGGCCCTGCGCCAGCTGACCTGGTCATGCGGGTTATGCGCGATGCGAAGGTACGAGAGCACGTCCTTTATATGCGCCGCCTCGACGAACCTTTGCCCCCCGTATTTCAGGAACGGGACATCGTGGTTCGCGAGCTCGATCTCGAGGTCGTTCGAGTGCCAGCCCGCGCGGAATAGCACCGCTATGTCCTTGAGCGCAACGCCGTCGTCGACGAGCTCGAGTATCTTCTGCACGATGTATTTCGACTGCACGTTCTCGTCGCGCGCCTCGACGAATATCGGCGCCTTGCCCGATCCCTTCTTCGTGAAGAGCGTCTTCTCGAACTTCTCCTCGGCGTTCCTGATGACCTCGTTCGTCAGGTCGAGTATCGGCTGGGTCGAGCGGTAGTTCTCCTCGAGCATGATTACCTTCGCGCCTTTGAATACCTTCGGGAAATCGATTATGTTCTTGAAGTTCGCGCCGCGAAACGAGTATATGCTCTGCGAATCGTCGCCGACGACCATCACGTTGCCGTGCCCGGACGCGAGCAGGCGGACTATATCGGCCTGCAACTTGTTCGTGTCCTGGTATTCGTCGACCATGATGTATTTATACTGTTCGGACAGCCTCTCGCGGACTTCCTTATGGTCGTGAAGCAGTTTTTTCAGGAAGACGAGCAGGTCGTCGTAGTCCATCAGCGACTTCTCGCGCTTGTACCTGATGTACCCGTCCTTTATCCTCTTTATCTCGTCTTCCCACTCGGTGAACTGCGGGTATTCGAGCGCCAGGACAGAGCCGATATCCTCGGACTTGTTGACCGATTTCGAGATAACGTCAAGCAATGCCCCCTTGCGCGGGAACCGTTTTTCAATATGGTCGAGACCGAGCTTCTCGCGGACTATATTGACCGCGTCTTCCGCGTCGGACTCGTCGGTTATCGTGAAGTTATTCGGGAAATCGATGAGTTTCGCGTATTTTCGCAGGACCATGTTCGCGAAGGAATGGAACGTGCCGCCGGCCACGCGCTCGCAACGGTCATCGAGCAGTTTCGCGGCGCGGCGCAGCATCTCTTCGGAGGCCTTGCGCGTGAACGTCAGCAGGAGTATGTGGTCGGGCTTGACGCCCTTCTCCACGAGGTAGGCGACGCGGTATACGAGCGTGCGCGTCTTCCCGCTTCCGGCCCCCGCGATGACAAGGTATGCCCCTTCGGTGGACTCGACAGCTTTCAGCTGGGCGGGATTCAATTCCTTCTTATAATCTATCTTCATTTGCCTTTTCTACTATCTGTCGCTCGGAGGGATATGACATTATCTTAAGCGCTTCTTTTACGGGAAGCCATCGGACGTCTTCCGCATCGGTATCGTGGTCTTTCGTGTCGCCTGAAACATATTTGACGAGGAAGAACGTGACCGTCTTGTTTACTACCGTCTTATCCCCTTCAAGGATAAAGGAATATTTTATCTTCCCTATCTCTTTTTCTATGTCTCCCGTCAGGCCCGTCTCTTCCCTTATCTCGCGTAATGCCGCCTGTTCCGGGGTCTCGGCTTTCTCTATCTTGCCCTTAGGAAGGCAGAATACCTTCCCCTGGCCGCGTGTCAATATGACTATCTCTAACCCGCCGCCGGATTTCCTGTAGACAACACCACCAGCCGAATATTGAAGTTTTTCCATAAATAAAAAGGCCTCCTTCATTACCTCTGAGGTGAGCCGACAAAACTTCACCAAACCGGACAGCTTGAAACCGTCCGACCGTCGACATACTAGTCGAAGGCAATGAAGGAGGTCCGGGGAGATTTATTACTTCTTCTCTTTCTTTTCCTCCAAGGAGTCTTTTATCTCGCC
>Ga0265297_10002632_pt1 | contig 35610 bp, 47 predicted proteins | sample Munlanlwell13791_FD_192502 | JGI IMG/M metagenome (GOLD analysis project Ga0265297, IMG submission 192502) | Leachate microbial communities from a municipal landfill in Southern Ontario, Canada - Leachate well 137-91 | ecosystem: Engineered > Solid waste > Landfill > Unclassified | place... | reverse complement strand
GGGGTGATGAGAATTCTAGTTGATAAAGTTTACCGCCAAAAAGTAATCAGTAAAATTAAAGATCCGGTAGTCAAATCATTTTGGGTTGAGGAATATTCCAAGTACCCCCAACAATTTCAAGTGGAAGCGATTGCGCCAATTCAAAACAAAGTCGGCCAATTTCTGTCAACGGCCTTGATTAGAAATGTTGTTGGCCAGGTGAAATCAACAATTGATCTTCGCTACATCATGGATAACCAAAAAATCCTGATTTTGAATCTTTCCAAAGGGAGGGTTGGCGAAGACGCTTCCGCTCTTTTGGGGGCCATGATAATTACCAAAATCCAGCTGGCGGCAATGAGTCGAATCGATATCCCCGAAGAACAACGAAAAGATTTTTACCTCTATGTTGATGAGTTCCAAAATTTTGCCACTGAATCTTTTGCCACTATTTTGTCTGAAGCGCGAAAATATCGCTTAAATTTAATTATTGGCCATCAATACATCGAACAGCTGGAGGAAGATGTCCAAGCGGCCGTTTTTGGTAATGTTGGTACGATAATGTGCTTTCGAGTCGGCTCAGCCGATGCCGAATTTTTAGAAACGGAATTCACCCCTTATTTTGTCCCCGAAGATCTGGTCAACCTCACTAAATACGATATCTACATGAAGCTGATGATTGACGGAGTTGCTTCTTCTCCTTTTTCCGCCACGACTTTACCGCCGTTAGGCGAAAAAAGTTATACTGGCAATAAGGAAAAAGTGGTAAGAGTTTCGCGAGAAAGATATGCCAAACCTCGGGATATAGTTGAAGATAAAATCATCCGCTGGAGCGGGGTAGAAATGGAAGATATGGAAGACAAAAAAGAAACCATAACTAAAGAAATCAGGACTTTTGGCAATAAAGAAATAATCAGAACAACAGGGGAAAGTAAAAACGAAGAATTACTGAACAAAAAGAAAAAGAAAAAGAGAAAAAGAAAAGAAGGAGGGCCGGAAGAAGCTAAAAAAGATGATGCTTATACTGTAAATTGTTATGAATGCGGCAAACCGACGGAAATTAATTTTAGACCAGACGGAGTAAGGCCAATTTATTGTCAATCTTGTTTTCAAAAAATCAGAGAAAAATTAATGCGGGGCGAAGAAAAAGAAGTTGCGATGGAAGAAGTAAAAACAGAAAATGAATCGGAAATTTCTCTCCAGGAGGCTTTAAAAAAAGAACCTCGGGTTTTTGAGCAAAAGAAGCCCGATTATCAATCCCCAAAACCAGAGCCAGAAAAAATTCCAGAGCAAAAACCAACTGTCCAAGATTTAATTAATAAAAAAATTGCCGAAGAGCAAGAAAAACTAGAAGACGATAATACCAAAACATTAAATCCAGGCGAGGTGGTAAAATTTTGACATATCCATTTTTTTCCGCTAAAATAACTATCGGATTTATGTAACATTTGCTAAAATGTTACGTCTTATTAAGAGAATGACTAATCAAATTATAAGCTAATAATCTTAGGCTTTTTTATTTTATCTTCCTAAATATAACAACGGCATAAAAACGATAATTTTTTAAAAGACTTATGAAAATTGCAATTATTGGTACCGGCTATGTCGGTTTAACTACAGGCACTTGTTTGGCTGATTTAGGCCATCAAGTGATTTGTGTTGATAATGACCCAAAAAAAATAGACCAACTGAAACAGGGAAAATCACCGATTTTTGAACCGGGTCTGGAAGAATTAATTACCAAAAATATGGCAGCGGGCCGGCTTAGTTTTACCAAAGAAATTGACCCGGTAGTTAAAGAGTCGGAAGTTATTTTCATTTGCGTCAATACTCCGCCAAAAGAAGACGGTCATGCCGATTTGAAATATGTGGAAAGAGTTGCCAGAGAGATTGCCCAGGCAATTAACGGCGATTACAAAGTAATTGTTGATAAAAGCACCGTGCCGATTAAAACTGCGGAAAAAGTTAAGGAAACCATCCTGCGCTATAGCGTTGATGAAGCCAAATTTGACGTTGTTTCTAACCCGGAATTCCTCAAAGAGGGGACTGCCGTCAAAGATACCATGGAACCGGACCGAATCGTTATCGGGGTTGACTCCCAAAAAGCTAAAGAAAAAATGCTTGAAGTATATCAGCCGTTAATTAATAAAACAAAGGCTCCGGTTAAAATCGTTTCTGTCCGCAGCGCGGAATTAATTAAACATGGGGCGAATACTTTTTTAGCCGCCAAAATTTCTTTTGCCAATTTGATTGCTCAAACTTGCGAAGAAGCGGGCGCTGATGCTTTGGAAGTATTGGAAGCAATCGGCCTAGACGAAAGAATCGGTCGGCAATTTCTAAACCCCGGCATCGGTTTCGGCGGCAGCTGCTTTCCCAAAGACATTTCTGCTTACAAAAAAACATTGGAAATCTTAGGCATTGATAACTCTTTGGTTGAAGCGATTGAAAAAATAAACAATGAAGCCATTGAAAGATTCCTGAATAAAATCGAAAAAAAGCTTTGGGTGATTGATAACAAAGAAATTGCTGTTCTGGGCCTGGCTTTTAAGCCAGACACTGACGACATTAGAAATGCTCCGGCCCTGAAATTAATAAAAAAACTAAAAAATGACGGAGCAAATATTCAAGCCTATGATCCCCAAGCTATCGAAAATACTAAGAAAGAAATTCCCGATATCAAGTATTTTGATAACCCATATGATGCGGCTAAAGATGCGGAAGCCTTGATTATCTGCACCGAATGGGATGAATTTAAAAAATTGGATTTGGCAAAAATTAAAAGTTTAATGGCCACTCCGATTATTTTTGACGGCCGCAATATCTTTGATCCGGCGAAGATGAAAGAACTGGGCTTTCGGTATTACGGGGTAGGCAGATAAAATCTGCTGAATAAAAAATCAAGAAAATAAGAAATTAAAGGCATTTTATTTTCTTATTTTTTTTAATTTTTTATTTTCTTATTTCCTGCTATAATTAAAGCATGAAGAAATATATCCTAGCCCTAGCGACCTTCTGCGGCACTATTATCGGCGTCGGCATTTTTAGTTTGCCTTATGCCGCGGCCAAATTCGGCTTTTACCCGACGATTTTTTATCTGATTGCTTTAAGCGGCTTAACGGTAATAATCCACCTGATTTTTGGCGAAATTTGTTTAAGAACTCCGCAAAATCACCGTCTGCCTGGCTTAACCGAAATATACTTTGGCAAAAAAATTAAACTTTTGCCGGTTTTGACTAATTCAATCGGCCTTTTCGGCGCCAGCCTGGCCTACCTGATTGTCGGCGGCGATTTTTTGACCAATGTAGTCCAGCCGATTTTTGGCGGCAATGAGCTAACTTATGTTTTGATTTTCTTTTTCACGGCCAGCCTGATAATTTTTTTGGGCAGCAAAGCCATTTCCCGCTCTGACTTGATTAATTTGCTTGTATTTTTCGGCATCTTGATCTTTTTATTAATCAAAAGCTTGCCTCACCTCCAACTTGCTAACTTACAAACTTTTCAACTTAGCAACTTTTTCCTGCCTTATGGCGTGATTTTATTCGCCCTTTCCGGCATGTCGATTATTCCTGAAATCAGAGAAATTTTAACCGGCGAAAGCAAAAAACTTAAAAGCGTTATTATTGCCGGCTCGCTCATTCCGGCTTTTGTTTACCTGATTTTTATCTTTTTTGTCCTCGGCGTCTGCGGCCAATTTACAACACCGGATGCCTTAAGCGGCTTAAAGCTTTTCTTGGGAGAAAAGATCCTGATTGCCGGTTTTTTGCTCGGCACGCTGGCGGTTTTTACTTCTTACATCAATGTCGGGTTAACTATCAAAAAAATCTTTTGGTATGATTTGAAATTTTCCCATTTCAGCGCCTGGGTTTTGGCCACTTTCATTCCTTTACTTTTATACCTCATCGGGCTAAAAGATTTCATCGCCATCATCGGTTTTACCGGCGCCGTGACTATGGGTATTGATGGCATCCTGGTTTTTTTAATGCACCAAAAAGCCAAAAAAACCGGCCAGCTCAAGCCAACCTACCAAATCAATTTGCCCAAAATTTTGGTCTATTTGATAATCGTCATGTTTTTAGCCGGCGTGGCCGTGGAATTGATAAAGATCTAAAAAATAAGCCAAAAAAAATATTTGAACTCTGAGTTAGAGTTTTTATTTTTGGCTAATTTTAGATTAAACTACCATATTTTCCTTGACATATTTCAAAAAATATGCTATCATATAATATTAGTTCTTTACAAACTTTCTTAGTTACTGGTGAGAAGTTTGGGGATTTAAAGTCCTTAATCTTCTCGCCTGTAGCGAGAATGTCCAAACGGGTCGTACTCCGCCTGAGGAGATGAAGCGACAAAATGCGACCCGATTCCTTACCCACTAGGGATCGAAAGAAAAACAAAGAGGAGGTCAGGTTATATGATCACGGGTTCGAGTACAACGAAAGGAAGGCTGGCGCTTTTCAATATCTCGAGGAAAGGCGTTTCTGTGAAGGGTAATACCGCCGATCTCTTCACGGTTGGGTTCGGTGCCCAGGCCAAGACCGACGCCATCCTGCACGAAGCCAAGAAAAAGCTTGAAGCCCTCACCGACATCGACCTTGGTTTGGCCTTAATCAAAGGTCCAACGTCGCCTACGATCGCAATGCTTATCGCGAATTTCTTCGTACACCACTACGGCGCCACTGCATATTTTGAGCAGACATTGGACGCTTATGTCGTGGTGCTCGCGCACGGCAGCGATCGCAAAGTCGGGGATCTGATCCCCGCCAGCGACGTCATCACCCTTTAATTGGAGTCGCCACACGGCGAAACCGGTTAAGTCAATTCTGAGGAGCAGATGCACTTCGGTGTTATCTGCCCTCTCCTCCAAATTCATTATTAGCAAATAGTGGCTTTGGAGGAGAAAAAAAACGAGACAAAGTTAATATCTTATCTCGGTTTTTTTGTTGAAATTTTTCTAATTAAGCGGCTTCCTCATAATCTTCATAATCACTGGAATCGGCCTGGTCAAAATCACGATTGCCGCCATAGCCCTCATTGATCAATTCTTCGGCTATTCTGGCTAGGATTTCATTGATATTTCGAAAATTATTATGGGCAATTTGTTTTTCCACCGGCTGGCCTCTGAATGATGAGGTAAAATTATAACCAGGCACTTGCCAACCAGGCATTCTTTTAATCATTTCAGCTAAATCATCGGTGATTGCCATTACCACTGGAATGTCTTTGCTGCCTCCAAGCTCTTCTAACAAATCATGACCGCCGCGCAGGCCGCGGGGGGCAAAATGGGTGGGGATAAACGCCCCCTGACGGGAAAATCCTAAAAGATAACCTCGCCTCTTATCGCCAAACATATAAGTCGGATCAAGCGAACCAGTTCTAAAAAAATGATTGACAAAACCTTCTTTTGATAGTGGTTCGCGTTGGCGCCGTCGCATGGCTTTTTGGTACCAGTCATAGACGCGATCAGCAACCTCTTCGCCCTGGTCTTCAAAAAAATCATAAGTGTTAGTCAAGCCTTCGGGGATTACTTCGTCCCTGCCATATTCCTTTTGTTCTTTTTCTTCTTGGCGCCCAGCCATTTCCTCGTCAATTGCTTTCTGGCCCCAATCTTGCGACTCCCGCGATGGCATGGAAAATCGTTCAGTTCTTGCCATAAAAAATGGAATTTAATTCTTTGTTATATTATAGCAAAATTTGAACAAATAAAAAATCATCCCGACAAAAAGAAAAACATCGCAGCCGGGATAAGATCCCGGCCTGTTAAAACTAAAAACACTTAAAATCTGTAACCAAGAGTTTTTTATTTTCAACTAATCTCAGATAGAATTATCTAAAGTAATTTTTGACATAAAATATACTCTTTGCTATGATATTGCTATTGTTATAGTAGTCGTGGTATTTCCCATGACTGCCACGAGGAAATTGGGTAGTTTGGTTTGAGGAGGATCAAGCATGTGTTCAGAAAGCTTCGGATGTGAAGAAATGTTTGGTTGGGCATTCATTGCCATAGGCATTCTGGGTCTGATTTTATCGGTTCTTTTATTATTATGAGCCTATTGCAGAACATGTCTTGCGGTGGGCTTTTTTTATTTGGTAATAAAAATAGGAGCCGGACAAATGCCCAACCCCTATTTTTCAAAATTGAAGAAATTCAATTCTCGATTAGATAACTATTCAACTTCGGCTTCTTCATCGCCTTCGGCGTCTTCGTCGTCCAGGTCATCATCCATATCTTCATCCAGGTCATCATCGCCGCCCATGGCGTCGTCACCACCATCTTCATCCAAGTCATCATCAGTGGTGACCATGTCGTCATCTTGATCTTGGAAAATCATTTTAGATTTTCTCCTTTTAGTTCTGGCAGAAAAGCTCGAAAAAGGGCCAAAAAATAAGATAACCAGAACTTTAATAATTAGTTATCGATTATGTATGAAGAATATCGACTCCGGAGCTTGCTCTGGACACTATAAAGATGCCCGCTTTGACTCGTCGAAGACGAGGCAAGCTCACTTACGTTCGCACTTTATCTATGCAGCAAGTTGCGGGATATTCTTCTTGCCTCACTCGCTCAAAAATACAAAAACTCCATTTTTGTATTTTACTCGCTTCATTCGGCAATAAAAATATTCTAGCCAAAGTTAAAATAACTGTCAAGGGCCGGGGAACTTTTCGTTATTCAGCATTTATTGATATAATTAGTATATGAAAAATCGGGGTAAAAAAGTTGCGATTGCCATGTCTGGCGGCGTTGATTCGTCAGTGGCCGCAGCGTTGCTGAAAAAGCAAGGCTATATTTGTATTGGCATTTTTATGAAGTTTTGGACCGAGAAAAAAACCGACATTGAAAACAAATGCTGTTCAGCTGATGCTTATAATGACGCCCGAAGGGTTGCTAATATTCTTGGGTTTCCTCTATATACCTTGGATTTTCAGCAACCATTTAAAAAGACCATTGTTGATGACTGGCTAAAAAAACATCAGCAAGGTTTAACTCCCAATCCCTGCATCCGCTGCAATCAATTTATTAAATTTGATTTGCTTTTGGCAAAAGCGAAGGTGTTTGGCTGCGACTACTTGGCGACAGGGCATTATGTCAGGATCGGTAACAGGTCACCGGTAGCTGATTACCGGCTGCTCCAAGCCAAAGACAAACAAAAAGATCAGTCTTATTTTTTATATACCTTAACTCAAAATCAACTCAAGCACTTAATATTTCCGCTAGGCAACTTAACTAAGACTGAAGTGCGAATAATTGCTAAAGAACTAAAACTGCCGGTTTACCAAAAAGCCGAAAGCCAGGAAATCTGTTTTATTCCGGAAAAAACCCATTATCCTTTTTTAAAACGCCACTTAGTCTTAAAGTCCGGGCCGATCAAAAATCTGGCGGGCAAAACTTTAGGCCGGCATGACGGCTTGCCGCTTTACACCCTGGGCCAGCGGCAGGGGATTAAAATCGGCGGGATTGGCCCGTTCTATGTCATAAAGCTAGATTACAAAACTAACACTTTGTTTGTTTCCAATAATCGCGACGACAAATTACTTTATACTAAAAAATTCAAAATCAAAGAGCCCAACTGGATTTTGGGCCGGGCGCCAAATAAGTCTGAAAAATTTGGCGTCAAAATCCGCTACCAAGCCAAAACTATCTCCTGTAACATTAATAAAAATATAGTAACTTTAAAAACGCCTGCTCGCGCCATAATGCCGGGCCAGTCTGCGGTGTTTTACCAGAATCAAACAGTTCTGGGCGGCGGCATTATCAGTTCAATCTAACCTTTATCTAGTATTTGACATTTGAACTAATAAATCTTAAGATGCCAAAAGAAGAGGCAACCTAACCGCACAACTACCACATCAACCAAGGAGGGGCAACAAATGAGGAAAGTAACCGTTTCGTTAGCAATGATTGCCCTGGCCAGTTTCTGCCTAGGCAACACCGGGAATCAAAACCATCAACCGATGGCCGAAGCCAATAAGGTAACCGAAGAGGTAACCAAAGAAGTAAAAGAAATCAAGAATCTGGATTTTAACTCTACTTTGGTCAAACGGGGCCCTGGCCAAGCAACTTTCCAAATTTATGCGAAGGAATCCACTCCTGACGTGCCGTCTCTGGCTGACGTGTCATTTGACTCGGAGACTTACACTATTGTGGCTTTTCCTGACTCTGACCGGGAAGGCTACAAAAGAGTCGCTTTAGTCGAACTCTATAGCTTCAAGCCAGATGAACTCAAGTATGTCTATTACCTGCCGTTGGAGCTTTTCCAGCAGCTATCCGAGTACTTCGACATCAGACACATTCGTAAATGAAACATGGAGGAAAAAGATTGCCCTTTTACCTCTCCAGCCTGACCGAAAGGTTTTGGTTGCCGAGGTTCTTTTTTTATGTTAAGCAGCTTGAAAACAACTATAGTATCTGCTAAAATCCAAGTATGAAAGCTGATGAGCTTAAGAAAAAATATCTTAAATTTTTTGCCGAAAAGGGCCATGCAATCATCCCTTCGGCTTCTTTGATTCCGGAAAATGATCCCACGGTTTTATTTACCACGGCCGGCATGCATCCGCTGGTGCCATATCTTTTGGGCGAAAAACACCCGGCTGGCAAAAGGTTAGCTAATGTCCAAAAATGCATCCGCACCAGTGATATTGATGAGGTTGGCGATGACGTTCATCTGACTTTTTTTGAAATGCTGGGCAATTGGTCGCTGGACGATTATTGGAAAAAAGAAGCTATTGAATGGAGTTTTGAATTCTTGACTAAGGTATTAAAAATTCCTTTAAAAAAACTGGCCGTATCTTGCTTTGTCGGTGATTCAGCTGCACCAAAAGATGCGGAATCTGCAGTAATTTGGCAAGAGTTGGGAATCCCAAAAGACCGTATCTACTTTTTAGGAAAGAACGATAACTGGTGGGGTCCAGCCGGTCTTACCGGACCCTGCGGTCCAGACACGGAAATGTTTTATTGGACCGGCCCTGGAAAGCCACCGGATTTAATTACTGGCGATAATAAAAGCGGCTGGGTCGAAATTTGGAATGATGTTTTCTTAACTTATAACAAAACTAAAGATGGCAAATTTGAAGAATTGTCACAGAAAAATGTTGATACCGGCATGGGCGTCGAAAGAACCTTAGCGGTATTAAATGGCTATGACAATGTTTTTGCCACTGAACTTTTTCAACCAATAATCAAGGAAATAAAAAAATTGGCTAAGACGGAAAACGAACCCGCTTCGACTCCGAAGCGAGGCGAGAAGTCAATCCGGATCATTGCTGACCATCTGCGCAGTGCCACTTTTATTTTAGGCGACCAAAAGGGGATAGTGCCGTCAAATCTAGATCAAGGCTATGTTTTACGCCGGCTGATTCGCCGGGCCATCCGCCACGGCAAAATGATCGGCATTGATAAACCTTTTGCTTTCGAAATTGCCAAAATTGTTATCAAAGAATATAGCTCCGATTATCCCGAGTTGAAAAAGAACAAAAATTTTATTGAGGAACAGCTGGTGCGGGAGGAGGAAAAATTTTCTCAGACTTTGGAAAATGGCTTAAAACAATTCACCAAGATGTCTGAGGATGGTATCTCTGGCCAAGAGGCTTTTATTTTATTTTCCACCTATGGTTTTCCTTTTGAAATCACCAAGGAGCTGGCGGCAGAAAAAGGGATTCAAATTGATGAGGCTGGATTTAATGAAGAATTTAAAAAACACCAAGAGCTTTCACGTACCGCAACGGAAGGCCGATTTAAAGGTGGGCTAGCAGATAATTCTGAACTAACTGCCAAAATGCACACCGCCACTCATTTAATGCTTGCTGCCTTGAGACAAATCTTAGGCGACCATGTATTCCAGAAAGGTTCAAATATTACTCCGGAGAGAATCCGCTTTGATTTTTCTCATGCTGACAAAATGACGCCGGGACAAATTAAACAAGTCGAGGACTTAGTCAATCAACAAATTAAAAAAAATACTCCGATTATTTGTGAGGAACTAACTTTAGATCAAGCTAAAGACAAAGGTGCCATGGGGGTTTTTGAAAATAAATACGGCGACAAAGTCAAGGTTTACGAAATAGGAAACCCCTCGACAAGCTCGGGGCAGGCTTTCAGCCTGGAAATCTGCGACGGGCCGCATGCCAAGTCAACAGGTGAACTTGGCCATTTCAAAATCATCAAAGAAGAATCAAGCAGTGCTGGTGTTCGAAGAATCAAAGCTATATTAGAATAAAACAAAAAAAGCCGCGATTATCATCTTGGATCCCGTGGCTTTTTTGTTTTTTTCATTTTGACAAAAATGACCTGCTATGATAAATTATTTAATCTCGGCAAAGGAGGGAGAAAAGAGATGATAAAGGTTCTTTATGTCAACGTTGAAGCAAGAAGCTGCCTCGTCGAGGAGAGTACTAGCTGGACGGCTAAAAAGCGCCGTCTGATAGTTATGGTTGCCGGCAAACCCGAACCCCAAATCTTTGACGAAGGTTCGGCGAGCTTTCCGGCCAATCCGAATACAGCACCCGGATTTATTTCGGCAGCCGCATTTGCTAAGGGACTTGGCATCAGCCACAGCTTCGTTTTTTCAGCCCGGCTCTGCTTGGCCCGCCAGATGACGGTGTACTTTAACCACCAAAGTGACCACCCGACGCCGGTTCCTGCTGGCACTTGCTGCGTCTGATTATCGTTTTTGAACTTTCGGAGCCGGTCCAGAGCCTTTCACTCTTGGACCGGCATTTTTTATTAACTAAAATATCTAATTTTAGCTATTTTTCCTCAAAATCATTGACATAAATCTAACTATCTGCTATAATACATTTATCAATTTTGGATTGTGTGTCCTAACAAGAAACAAAGGAGATTATGCGCGATGTGCACAGTTTTGTTCGTCCACAACAAGAAGCCGATATGCTTCGTCGAAGAGGATGGTCGGTATCTCCGAATCCGGCCGGGTTGCAGTATCCACGCTGCAACTCCAGAAGACCGCGAGAATGCGGCCAAATCCAAACGCTGGGTGAAATTCGAGGGGAAACCCAACACCTTCGATGGTACCCGGCCCCTGTCCGACCTCGTTGATGCGATGATTATGTGGTTCAACGACCACGGCTACTACGGCCAAGCTACGGCTGCTCAGCCAGAGCTCGCGGCCGTTCCCGCCTAATTCAGGCGAAAAACACCAATGAAGGCCACCTAAGTAAGCCCCGCAAGGGAAAAGCTGAACCGGTGGCCTTTCCCTTTTGTTGACATTTTTCTGACTTTACTATAGAATAATTTTATTGTTGACAAATTAAATTCAAATCCACTATAATAATTTTAGTGAAGATAAATAAAATTTGTCTTATTTTAGGTAAAATTCTAGGCTAAAGTAAGATTTCGGATGATGCCAAGAATTTTATTTTTTCTAAATGAGCCCATTTATTGGGCATAATCCCATATCCACAGCCAGGGATTCAATCTAAATTATGGCAAAAAACAAAAATACTCCCCCCAGCAAAGAGTTCATCGAAATCAATGGCGAAGTTATAGAACTTTTGCCGGCAGCCACTTTCAAGATCAAGCTGGAAAATGGACACGAGGTTTTAGCCCATCTTTCCGGAAAAATGCGGATGTTTAAAATTCGGCTTCTGCCCGGAGATAAAGTCAAGATTCAAATGACCCCTTATGATTTAACCAAGGGCCGCATTACTTTTCGCTATTAACCATTAATTCGTATCATTCGTATCGTCATTCGCTCGCCTCGCTTCGACTGTCTAGCTAAGAATGCGAGTCGAAGCAGGTAGATTAGCATTATAATATATGAAAGTCAGATCTTCGGTAAAAAAAATTTGTAAGGATTGCAAGGTGATCCGCCGCAAGAAGCGAGTTCACATTATTTGTAAAAATCCAAAACATCGCCAAAGGCAAGGCTAATTAATTTTATCGTTTAATTATGGCAAGAATCGCGGGCATAACTTTACCTAACGACAAAAGGGTGGAAATCGGTTTGACCTACATTTTCGGTATTGGCAAAACTTCCGCCAATAAAATCCTGGCAGAAGCCAAAATCAATCCCAATACTCGCATCAAAAATTTAACCGATGAAGAAACTAACCGGTTAAGAGAAATTATTGAAAAAAAATATAAGGTGGAAGGCGAACTAAAAAGAGAAGTTTTATTGAATATTAAAAGATTAAAAGAAATTGACAGCTATCGCGGTTCTCGCCATGCCAAAGGTTTGCCCTGCCGCGGTCAAAGAACCAAAACCAATACCCGGACAGTCCGCGGTAATGTCAGAAAAACCATGGGTTCCGGCCGCCGACCAAGCGCTCAAAAGACCTAAAAGTTAATTGCTAAATATCATCTATGGGTCAACAGAAAATTAAAAACCCCTTAGCGGAAGCGGAAAAAGAAGAAGCAAAAGAAGCTCCGGAAAAAGAAGTTAAGGCTAAAATTACTTCCAAGAAAAAAACAAAAAGGCAGGTTACTTCCGGCCGGGCTTATGTTAAGGCAACCTATAATAATACCGTTATTACTTTTACCGACCAAAACGGCGATACATTAACCCAGTGCTCGGCTGGCCAGGTCGGCTTTCGCGGGCCAAAAAAATCAACGCCCTATGCCGCCGGCATAATCGTCCAAAAGGCCGCCGAACGAGTCAAGCCTTATGGCCTCAAAGAAGTCAATGTTTTTGTTAAAGGCGTTGGCGGTGGCCGAGAAGCCGCCATCAGATCAATTAATACTAACGGCATTAATGTTTTAAGTATTAAAGATGTGACCCCGATTCCTCATAACGGTTGCCGACCTAAAAAACCAAGACGAGTTTAATAATCTATGGCAAAAACTTTAGATCCAAAATGTAAACAATGTCGCCGCGAAGGCAGTAAACTTTTTTTGAAAGGTGAACGCTGTTTTTCGCCGAAATGCCCGATTTTAAAAAGAAATTATCCGCCGGGTATCCATGGCCCTAAGGGCCGGCGCCGGCAGACAGAATATGGCCAGCAATTACGCGAAAAACAAAAGGCAAAAAAGGCTTACGGCATTTTAGAAAGACAATTCCGGAATTATTACCGAAAGGCAATCGCTCAAAAAGGGGATACCGGAGAAATTATCCAGCAACTCTTGGAAATGAGGCTGGACAATGTCATTTATCGCTTGAATTTAGCTAAGTCGAGAAAGCAGGCTCGACAGATGGTGACTCATAATCTATTTTTAGTTAACGGCAAAACCGTTAATATTCCTTCCTATCAACTCAAAGCTAAAGATGAAATCACCATTAAACCGGAAAAAGCCAAGGCGAAAAATTTCGCTGACTTAGAAAAAAAATTGGAAAAGCAAGAAACCCCGGGTTGGGTTAGCTTTGATTTAAAAACCAAAACGGCAAAAATTTTAAATAAACCAAGCGGGAATGAACTTGAACAAATATTTAATCCCCGGTTAATTGTTGAGTTTTATTCAAGATAATTAATTTCCGCTTCGGCGGAATAAAAAAATATATGGAAAATATTCCTTTGCCATCAAAAATTGAGGTTTCCCCCGGCCAAAAACTAAATGAGGAAATCATTAGCATCCAACCTTGCCATCCTGGTTATGGTACTACTTTAGGTAATGCTTTACGCCGGGTCCTTTTATCTTCTTTGCCCGGCTCCGCAGTCACCGCTTTCAAAATCAAAGGAGTCAGTCATGAATTTTCAACCATTCCTTACGTCAAAGAAGATATGGTGGAATTATCTTTAAATTTAAAGCAACTGCGGTTAAAAATTTTTTCCGAAGAGCCGGTTCGTTTGGAGCTTAAAGTTAAAGGCGAAAAAATAGTTACTGCTAAAGATATCAAAACCACTAGCGACGTAGAAGTCATCAATCAAGATTTAGTTATTGCCACTTTGACCAATAAAGAAGCGGAACTGGAGATGGAAATTATTGCCACCCAGGGCCGAGGCTATATCCCGACCGAAACCAGAGAAAAGGAAGATTTGGAAACCAACATGATTATGATTGATTCAATTTTTACCCCGGTCAAAAATGTCGGTTTCAATCTTGAGAATATCCGGGTCGGCCAGATGACCAACTATGAAAATTTGATTTTGACTATTGAAACTGATGGCTCAATCTCGCCTAAAGAAGCTTTAAGCCAAGCGACTCAAATTTTAATCAATCATTTCCAATTTATCGCTGATCAAGTTGTCCCGGAAGTTAAAACTAAAAAAATAATCAAAGAAAAAAAGGTAAAAGAAGTAAAAGAAAAGGAAGAGAAAGCTATTGAAAGCGACTCGGAGGCCATGCCGGCTGAGCCTGAAGCAAAAGTTGGCCGGAAAAGGACAAAAAAAGCCGATAAAGATAAAAAATAAGCCCACTGACACTTATGCGTCATCGAAAAAAAGGAAAAATCTTGGACCGGAAAAAAGAATCGCGAGAAGCTTTGCTGCGCAGTTTGGCAACGAGTATTGTTATTTATGAAAAAATAAAAACGACTAAGGCTAAGGCTAAAGCCGTTAAACCATTGGTAGAAAAGCTGATTACTACTGCCAAAAAAAATGATTTAACTGCTCGCCGGAAACTTCTAACCGTTCTTTACCATAAAAAAGCGGTTAATAAAGCTTTGGAAGTTTTGGGCCCGCGCTATAAAGAGCGTAAGGGCGGTTATTTAAGAATTATCAACTTGGGTCGAAGACAAGGTGATGGGGCCGAAATCGTCCAAATCGAATTTGTTTAATCTTATGGCTATCAAAAGTTTAGAAAAAAAAACTAAGCAGGTAATCAAACCGGCCAAAAAGAAAAAGCTGACCGTGGTGCGGGAAACTTATAAAATTGATGCCACGGCTAAAGTTTTGGGACGCTTAGCTTCAGAAATTGCAATTTTATTACGGGGCAAAAATAAGCCGACTTTTCAGCATCATATTGAGATGGGTAATAATATTATTGTTACGAATGCCGCTAAAATTAAAACCAGCGGCAAAAAACTGAATCAAAAAGTTTACTACCACCATTCCGGCTACCCCGGCGGTTTGAAAAGAAAAAAAATGAATGAAGTTTTTGCTCAAAATCCAGCGATGGTTTTAAAAAAGGCCGTTTGGAATATGCTGCCAAAAAATAAATTAAGAGCCAAAATGATTAAACGCTTAAAAATTACTAATTAGTTAATTGCTAATGGTTAAATGTTAATTGTTATCTATGCCTCGACCGAAAAAAACTGAAGAAAAAAAACCAAGCGAAGCCGAAAAAAAGCGGGTGCGACATAGTTATTTATATGCAGTTGGCCGCCGAAAAAAAGCCGTTGCCCGAGTTCGCCTTTTTAAAAAAGGAGAAGGAAAAATCACAGTCAACGATAAAGAATACGACCAATACTTTCCCACTTTTGAATTACACCAAACAATCACCCAGCCGCTAGAAGCAATCGGCAAACTCAAAGAATTCAATATTTCAATTAAAGTCGCCGGCGGCGGTCCTCGCGGCCAAGCCGAAGCGGCTAGGCACGGCATTGCCCGGGCTTTAGTGATTTTTGAAAAAGATTTCAGAAAAACTCTGAAACATCAGGGCTTTCTCCGACGCGATCCGCGTCGCAAAGAACGGAAAAAACCAGGCCTCAAACGCGCCCGGCGCGCCCCGCAGTTCAGTAAACGATAATCATAAATTCAATAAATATCATCCTAAAAGAGCCAGTGACCAACTGGTTCTTTTTTTCACAAAAAACAAAATTGGGGATAACTGAAAAAATTATGTCAACTCCGCGAAATAAAAAACTATTGACAGCCGATACCAATATGGTAAAATATAATTGAAGACTGAGACATAGATTGAAGTTTAAAAGGGGAATGGAGTTATGAGGTTAGGGTGATAGTTTTGGACCGTTTAGTAAAAGGGTTTAGAACTATCACCCAATAAACCTCTCTCCCAAAGCGCCGCGATCTATATGCGGCAAAACCAAAACCTCCCCCAACAACACTCCAATCTCGCATTTCCACTCCGGAAAGCATCTCAGTCTTTCCCCATATCTAAAAAAGGCTTTGGCCTTATTTTTTTATCTATTCCGAATTGACATCTGGGGCAAAAAGCAGGAAAATTAACTTATGAAACCAAACTTCTTTTTAATCCCAATTTTTACTTTTCTGACGGCGGCTTTTGGCGGTTGGCTGACTAATCGGGGAATGAGTTGGTATAAAAGCATTAATCTGCCCAGCTGGACACCGCCGGGCTCAGTTATTGGCACTGTTTGGACTGTAATTTTTATTTTAGCCACTATCTCAATATTGATTGTCTGGAACCGTTATTTCACGGAAAAAAACTTCTGGCTTATTATTTTGCTTTTCATTGTCAATGCCTTATTGAATATTGGCTGGAGCTATCTTTTTTTTGGTTTAAATCTAATTGGTCCGGCTGTTTTTGAAGCTGGCCTTTTAGGTCTTTCCGTTCTAGCCTTAATTATTTTAATTTGGCCTTATTCGCTAGCAGCGGCAATATTACTGCTCCCATATTTCGGCTGGGTTTGTTTTGCCACTTATCTGACTTATCAAGTCTGGTTATTAAATAAATAAAATATGACAATTAAAAAACATTTTACTGCCACCGAAGCAAAACAAATCGGCGAACAGCTAGGCATCAACTGGAGCCAATTTGACGTGGAACAATTCCGAATGGGCCTGGATGTCGAATTAGAACACGGCACAATTGATCCGCATACCAATGTCACTAATGACGATCCTCTGATGACCGGTAAAATCGCTTTGGCCCATTTAAACGAGCTTAATGATTATTACACTCGCTTGGATAAAATGGAAAAAGAAGCGGGGAGTTAAAATTAAAAAAATATGAAAAAAACAATTTTTTTGGTCATCATTATTCTGATTGTCGTCATTGCTGGCTTAGCCGGATTTTTGATTTTACGCAGTAGTGAAGACACTTGGCTTTGCCAAAACGGGCAGTGGGTCAAACACGGCAATCCGGCCGCGCCTGATCCAACTGAACCTTGCCTTAATGCCAATCAAAACCAAAATACCAATCAAAATGTTGGTTTAGCCAATCCCGCTTCGGTAAACTGCAAAGAAAAAGGCGGAACTTTAGAAATGAAAAATACTGAGGCCGGTCAAATTGGCATCTGCGTTTTTAATGACGGTTCCAAATGCGAAGAATGGGCCTATTTCCGTGATGAATGCCAGGTCGGCAATAAAATTGTGGTTTATGAACCGGTTAAAAATCAAGAAGTGACTTTCCCGCTAAAAATTACCGGCGAAGCAAGAGGCAATTGGTTTTTTGAAGCTTCATTCCCGATTAAATTACTTGATACTAATAATCAAGTTATTGCGCAAACTACCGCTTCAGCCAAAGGCGACTGGATGACAACCGATTTTTTGCCGTTTGAAGCCGAAATTGCTGGCAGCATTTTAAGTCAAAGCGGCCAAATACCCGTGATGCTGGTTTTAGAAAAAGATAATCCTTCCGGCCTACCGGAAAACGATGAAAAAATAAATATGCTTTTGATTCTGAATCAGCCTGAAACTACTAGCATTAATATTTATTTTGGTAATTCCCGGCTTGATCCCGAGGTAATGGATTGCACCAAAGTCTTTGCCGTTAAGCGAACGATTCCTAAAACCGAAAGAATCGGCCAAGCGGCTCTGGTTGAACTGCTTAAAGGGCCAACCGAAGAGGAAAAAACCCAAGGCTATTTTACTTCGATTAATTCCGGGGTTGCGGTCCAAAGCTTAACCATTGAAAACGGCACGGCCAAAGCGGATTTTAATGAACAACTCGAATATGCTACCGGCGGCTCCTGCCGGGTGGCGGCAATCAGCAGTCAAATTCAGCAAACTCTAAAACAGTTTCCGACGGTAAGCAATGTGATTATCTCAATTGATGGCCGGACAGAAGATATTTTACAGCCGTAAAAACAAACCGAAAAAATCTTTTGACTTTGACAGAAAATTAAATAGATGAGAAGATTAAAATAGGTTACTTAAATATTAAAAGGAGGCCTTTATGAAAAAATCAAAGACTTTATTAGAGCCAGCGACTTTTTTGCCGTTTTGGCTTGCTAGCATCGCGATTATTGCCGTTATTATTCACAATTTTATTTATGCCGTCTTTCAATTTGAGGAGGCAATCTTATTTCTCACCAGCCTGTTCCTTATTTTAGGTTTTACGGCTTCGGTAATTTATAATATTCTTACCTATATCAACCGAGGACAGCCAAAAGATATTTGGAAAATGGGCTGGCTCGGATTAATCGGAATCCTTAGTATTTTCGCCCCGCCCTTAATACTCTTTTATGGCTTTTTCGCTTTTTTCGGTCTAAAAAAATAATTACTTTTAAGCTATGGTAAAAATTACAATCTACTCTCTGCCGACTTGCCCTTACTGCAAAATGACAAAAAGATTTTTCAATGAAAAAAAAATTGAATATCAGGATATCGACGTTTCGGCCAACCAAGATGAGGCCGAGATAATGATCAAAAAATCCGGCCAGATGGGGGTTCCCGTCATTATTATCAAAAAAGATAATAGGGAAGAAATGATTATTGGTTTTGATCAGCAGAAAATCTCGCAATTGTTAGGGATTAGTTAGGATAGACAACCATTAATCAGTCCGATATTAGACGGGCTTTTTTTATTACTTGAATATTTTTAAATATTTTTTTATTGACAAATCCAATGACCTATAATAAAGTATTATTGGTACTATATAAGGAGAATTTACAATGGAAAAAATTCAATGGCAAGAAGAGCGTCGCTTAAATGACGGCACTAGCACTACCCGCTTCCAAATTATAGCGGAAAACAGGGATGGCAGATGGGAATTCTCTGAGAAAGAGGTAGCAGAATTACAATAGTTTTCTGTCCCTCCTGACAGTAAACTACATTATTCTCTCCTTAAGGGGCTAGCAAAACAAAAAGAAGCGGCCAAACTTGGGCAAGCCGATAACCGCCAAGGGCAATAGCTCAAGATATCCTTCAACGGCATAGAGGCTCAAAAATTCCTTGGCCCCGAAAGCCAAAGTCACCGGGCTGAAACTGGGGGGTGGCAATCGTTCTTCATTAATACCAGATCGGGTGCTAAACCTGATCTTTTTTTTGACTAAAAAGTAAAAAAATGGCAGAATTAAGGCATGTCTAATCCAAGTTTGACTAAGAATACAACTTATTACACCGCCGCGCTTACTCTCCAGAAAATTCTGGCTTTTATTTATTTTTGGTTTATTTCCAATAGTTTATTTCCCAACCAATTGGGCCAATATGTTTTTGCCCTTTCGTTTACCACTATTTTTTCCATCTTTGTTGATTTAGGTCTATCGCCGATTCTCACCAGGGAAGCAGCCAAAAGCAAAGACCAAGCCAATATTTATTTGAAAAATGTTTTGGGGTTGAAAATCCCATTAGCCGCAATTACCATAATCGTTGCCTGGCTCGTTATCAATGTCACGGGCAAACCCGAAGCCGTCCGGATTTTGGTTTATTTGGCCAGCGTAATTATGCTTTTGGATTCGTTTTCCTTAAGTTTTTGGGTAGTCTTTCGGGCCCGGCAGATAATGAAATATGAAAGCATCGCTACGATTTTAGTTCAAATTATTATTTTCACTTTAGGCATTATTGCCCTAAAAGCTACGGGCCAGGTCCAATATTTAATGATGGCTCTGCTGGCGGCAAGTATTTTTAATTTTTTATTGTCTTTGAGCCTTTTAAAATTCAAACTAAAATTTTCCCTGACTCCCCAGTACAATCCGGAGATTGCCAGATATTTTATAAAAATTGTCCCGGCTTTCGCTTTGGCCGGCATTTTTGTCAAAATCTACAATGCTTCGGATTCAGTTCTGCTGGGTTACTTGGATTCGGACGCCGCCGTTGGCTTTTTTGCCGTTCCCGCTAAAGTCGTCTATGCCTTACAGCAAGTTATTCCAGCGGCTTTTTCCGCCGTAATTTTCCCGGCCTTCAGCTTTTATTATGTTAATTCCAAAGAACTTTTGGCTAAAACTTTTGTTAAAGCTTTTGCTTATCTAACTATCATCTCCTTGCCGATTGCAGCGGGCTTAATCATTCTAACACCGCAGATAATCAGTTTGATTTGGCCAAGCTATGCCAGAGTTATTCCAACTTTTTATGCCATGAGCTTGGCCATCCCTTTTATCTTTTTGGCCTTTCCTACCGGCTATCTGCTTAATTCTTGCGACCGGCAAAAAAATACTACTATTAACCGCGGCCTAATAACGGCTTTGGCGGTAATCTTAAATATAATTTTGATTCCTAAATTAAGTTTTTTCGGAGCCGGCATTACTTTTTTTATCACTAACTTTATTTTGCTTTTCCTAGATTTTTTCTGGGTTAGAAAAGTCATTCCCTTAGATTGGTTAATCTTATTCAAAGTAGTATTCAAATCGTTAAGCGCCAGTATTATAATGGTAACCGTAATTTATCTAGCCAAACCTTACATGCACCTAGTATTTTTAGTGCCTTTGGGAGTAATTGCCTATTTTGCCAGCCTGTATCTGCTTAAAGGATTTACCATGAATGAAGTAAGAGAGATGGCAAGGAAAGGAATCAAGTAACTTCAGCTCTATGCCCGATATCAAAAAAACTTTGCTTGTGACGCTGGATTTTCCGCCTCGCCTCGGTGGGGTGGCCACCTTTTATTATAATGTTTGTAAAAATTTGCCGCCGAACAAAATTGTGGTTTTGGCGCCAGAGCAAGCCGGATCGGAAATCTTTGACCAAAAACAAAATTTTACCATTATCCGCAAAAAACTCCTCAATCAATTCCCCGAAACTTTCCCCAAAGGAATCGGCGGAATTTTTAAAATTGCCGCAACAATTCGCTGGCTTTCGCTGATTAAACATTTAGCCCAAACGATAAAAAATCATCAGATTGAATTAATCCAGGTGGGCCAAATTTTGCCCTTGGGCACCTTGGCCTTGATTTATAAAAAAAGAAAGAATATTCCTTATGTCATTTATGTCCACGGCCTAGACATTACTCTGCCGCAAAAATTCATGCGCAAAAAAACGCTGTTGAAAAAAATTATTGCCAATGCCCAAAATATTATTGCCAACAGCTACTGGACTAAAGATGAGCTAATTAAACTGGGAGCGGAAAGGGAGAAAGTGATTGTGGTTCATCCCGGTCCTAATTTAAAAGCCGAGCAAGCCCGGGAATGGAAAACGAAAGAAATTGCCGAAAGATGCGAACTTACGGGTAAAAAAATCCTTTTAACCGTCGGCCGCCTGGTTGAAAGAAAGGGCCATGACCTGGTGATTAAAGCTTTGCCAAAGATAATCCAAGCTGTCCCAAATGTAATTTATTTGATTGTTGGCGCCGGCCCGCAGCAAAAAAAATTGGCAGGTCTGGTTAATCAAAACAATCTGGGTAATTATGTTCAATTTATCGGCTCAGTGGCCCAGGCCGATTTAGCTTCTTTCTATCAAATTTGCGATGCTTTTATTATGCCGGCCCGCCAGTTGCCTAATGGCGACGTTGAAGGTTTCGGTATTGTCTACTTAGAAGCTAATCTATTCGGCAAGCCGGTGATCGGCGGCAGAAGCGGGGGAGTAGGCGAGGCTGTTATTGATGGTCAAACCGGAATTTTGGTTAACCCGGAAAGCGTCGAAGAAATCGCCCAAGCTGCCATTAAATTGCTGACTGATCAAGCTTATGCGGAAAGATTGGGCCTCCAGGGCTTGCAGCGAGTTGAAGAAGAATTTGACTGGCAAAGCCAGACGGAAAAGATTAAGGCAATTCTTCATTAAAAGCCAAAGATAAAAAACTGTGCCTCAACTAAGCATCATCATCCCTATCTACAACGCCGAAAAGACTTTGGAGCAATGTCTGCAAAGCATTTTTAACCAAACCTTTAAAAATTTCGAGGTTATTGCAGTCAACGATGGCAGCACGGATAATAGCCTAAAAATTTTACAAAAATACCAAAGGCAAATTATCATTATTAATCAACCAAACCAAGGAGCGGCGGCAGCCAGAAATGCCGGGGCCAAAATCAGCCGAAGCCAATTTTTGATTTTTGGCGATGCCGATATCATAATGACTGAAAAAATGCTGGAAATAATGATTAATGCTCTCCGGGAAAAACCCATGGCCTCCTATGTTTATTCCTCATTCAAATTCGGCGCCAAAACTTTCCGGCTTTGGCCGTTTGATCCGAAAAAACTCAGAAAAATGCCTTATATCCATACCACTTCTCTGATCAGAAAAGAACATTTCCCGGGTTTTGATAAAAAATTAAAGCGGTTTCAGGACTGGGATTTATGGCTGACAATGTTAGAAAGAGGGCATAAGGGATTTTTTATCAATCAAGTTTTATTTACAGTCAAACCCGGCGGCACCATGAGCAATTGGCTGCCCCGGTTTGCCTACAATCTGCCCTGGCTGAAAAAAGTCAGGCAATATAAAAATGCAGAAAAAATAATTAAAGAAAAACATAATTTATGATTAAAAACAAAAAATATACTCCCGGGCATAATCCGTGTCTATTTCAAGTTTCTCTAAAGGTTTTGTTGACTAATGATAAAAAAGAATATTTAATTCTAAAAGATGTTTCCAAGAGTAAACATTGGAAGAACAAATTCGATTTAGCGGGGGGCAGAATTAATCCTGATGAGCTGAAACTCCCTTTCCATAAATTGCTTAACCGAGAAATTAGAGAAGAAATTGGCAATCAGGTTAAATATAAGTTGAGAAAAGATCCGGTTTCTCTGGCTAAATGCCACTATCCCTATGAACCATGTAAAATCTTTATTTTATTCGAGGCTAAATATCTGGGGGGAAAAATTATTATTTCCGACGAACATGCTTATTACCGCTGGGAAAAAATCAGCAAAACTGAAGCTAAGAAGTTATTCTCTAGTGTTCTTTATGAACTAATGGCTAATTATTTTTCCTGGAATGAATAGAAATATGCACCAAAACCCAGAAAAATTTGAAATCTCGCTCAAGGTATTAATCAAAAATAATAAAAGTGAATATCTTTTGTTAAAATCTCAACCCCAAAGCAAATATTTTCACGGTAAATATGATCTACCGGGCGGTCGAGTAAATAAGGAAGAAATTAACGCCGATTTTCATCGATTTATTGACCGGGAAATCAAAGAAGAAGTTGGCAATATTAAATACCAGTTGCGAGCCGATCCGGTTTCTCTGGCCATCTACCCGTATCAGTACATGGGTAATGTCCTTTATATTCTCTTTGAGGCAAAATATTTGTCCGGCCGGATAAAAATCTCAGGGGAACATACCCAATATCTTTGGCAAAAAATAAAAGTGGCAAATTTAAAAAAATTATTTCACCCTTCTCTTAGAAAATTATTCCTCAACTACTTGAAGTGGAACAAAATAAAATTATGATGAGACTGCAAAAATTTTTAGCCCAAGCCGGGATTGCCTCGCGCCGCCAAGGGGAAGAATTAATCAAGGCGGGCAAAATCAAAATCAACGGCAAAATTACGACTGAACTGGGCACAAAAATTGATGAAGGCATCGATGCCGTAGAATTCCAGGGGAAAGCGCTGAATTTAAAATCGTCTCGGATTTATATTGCCCTTAATAAGCCAACCGGCTATATTTGCAGCATTGACAAAACCCAAGGCAAATCAATTTTAGATTTAGTTAAAATAAAAGAACGCCTTTATCCAGTCGGCCGTTTGGACAAAGACTCAAGCGGCCTGATTCTTTTGACTAATGACGGCGAGTTCGCCAACCAAATTACTCATCCCCGCTATCATTCAAGCAAAGAATACTTTGTCGTTTTAAACCAGGACTTAAGACAAGAGGATATCAAAAAATTAGAGAGGGGAATGATGATTGGCGGCAAAAAATTGCAGCCGGTCAAAGTGGTAATGAGTAAAAATAAATCAGCGCGGATAATTTTACACGAGGGAATCAACCGGCAAATCAGGCGCATGCTGGGCAGGCTGGGTTATAACGTGGTAAAATTAAAAAGAATCAGAATCGGCAAACTCGAGTTAGGTAATTTACCGGAAGGGAAGTGGCGGGAAATCAAAAAAGAAAATGTACTATAATAGAATAAATTAAAAAAAATAAGAAATTAAATTGCTTTTTATTTTCTTACTTTCTTAATTTCTTATTTTCTTATACTTATGCCTGAGCTATCAATTATCATCGTCTCCTGGAATGTCAAAAAACTGCTAAAAGAATGCCTGCTGTCTATTTCTAAGCACCAGGGTAAATTGGAACTAGAGGTTATTGTTGTTGATAATGCTTCAACTGACAAAACAGTGGAAATGATAAAAAATGAATTTGCCCAGATTAAATTGATTCCTAATTCCACCAATTTAGGTTTTGCCGCGGCCAATAACCAGGGAATCTTAAAAAGCCAAGGCCAATTTATTTTGGTTTTGAACCCGGATACCAAAATCATCAAAGATGCCTTGCAAAAAATGGTTAGCTTCATGAAAAAAAATCCTCAAGTCGGCATTGCCGGCTGCAAGCATCTTAATCCGGACTGGACCTTGCAGCCTTCAGTCCGGCGTTTTCCCAATCCTTTGGCCCTTTTTTTCATCTTCGCCAAAATCACCAAATTCATTCCCAATATCCCGCCGGTTTATAATTATTTAGCCAAAGACTTTAATTATAAAATCACCCAGCCAGTCGACCAAGTGGCGGGCAGTTTTTTTATGATCCGGCGCCAAGTGATTGATGAAATTGGCCTGTTTGATGAAAATTTTTTCACCTGGTTTGAAGAAGTGGACCTATGCCAGCGCGCCAAATCAGCCGGCTGGCAAATTTGGTATAATTCCGATACCGAAATTATCCATCATGGCGGCCAGAGTTTCAATCAATTAAAAACCTGGCGCAAACAAAACCTGTTTTTCCAAAGTGCTTGTTATTATTTTCAAAAACACGGCTTGAAAAAAGATTGAATCAAAAGATTATAGATTATACTTGGATTTCCTTTATTTACCCAGATTTGAAATACTGGGATTTTTTAATTAATTTAGCCAAAAAATTTCCAAAGCATTGACTTTTTTAATATAATATGCTAGGGTAATCATTGTATAGACGTCGGCTTAGCGTCGATTTTCTGTACTAGCCGTGGAGCAATCCATGGTCGCCCGAAGTGATCTTTGGCAAACTAAAGTAGTCAGTGAATCCATTCCGGTCCGGGCGCTGGGGAAAGCAGGTGATCCTAACCTTGTTTAAATTCACTGACAAACGTGTCAAAAAAAAGAGAAGGAAGGAGGGCTACCCGTAGTAAGATGGTGGGGAAACCATCTGCAAGTGCAAGATTTGGAAAATGGCTGTCCCCAAACAAGGGGACGACAACCGAAGATGGAGGTACCACACTATGAAACGATGTACGCTTACGCTGTTTACGATTAATTTGACGATTCTGCTTTCGATCGGCATCGGCGCCTACGCGACCCCGTTCCCGGCCGCGCCCGCCGCGAATTCCGCACAAGTTACGATGGCGATTCCCGCATTCACCGATACCTCGGGATCATCGACCTTCGCTCTGGCCAAGAACACGCCGGAAACCACTACTGCCCCCGCGACCGCTGAGCTTGCGGTCCGAGCATCGGAGAACGCCTATTTGACCACGGTCGGCGCCCAGTCATGCGACACGAAGACGGCCAACGACACGATCATCTTTGGCGTACAGTATGCAGCGACGGTCCCGACGGACAAAGGCAAAGTTATGGCATTCAGAGACGTGCGAGCAGTGGCGGGGTACACGGTGATCGCCGAAAAGAACGCGGCCGCCCCCAAAATCAGCGTGATCTGAAGTCGAACCGCCACGGTGAGTAACCGCGGCACATGGAAAACCTCGTCATCGGGGCATGCGATGACTACCTAGCCGTCCCTTGGGAGCAAAGGGGCGGAAAATAGTACCAACTGCCCAGTTGGAAGAGATCCGCGAGGATCAAACTAGCCGGGCTAAGGCCAATGCAATATGCTGTTCCCGTAGGCAAAGAGTCTTCTATTCGGCGCAAGCCAAAGGAGAACTTTCTGCCTACGGTTTTCTATTTCTGGCGATTTTCTACAAATAAAAATCTGAAAGTCTATTTCAAAAAAAGAAATCAAAAAATAACTAACCATTTAACAATTTTATTTGCTGTTATTTTTTTCTTTTTTTCATATTTTATGCTAAAATAAAGCCATGAACCTCTTGGGCAAACTATCATATCTTACGATATTCCTGCTGATTTTTGCTGAACTTTTTTCTTTGACGGCTTATCTTTTGCCGCCGCTTGGCCAGGCGGCTTTTTTTATTGTCTTAACCGCCGTTTTGATTCTATCGATAATAAAACTAGAATATGGCTTTTATGTTTTACTAGCCGAACTCTTTGTTGGCGGCCATGGCCATTTGTTTGACCTGAATTTAGGCGGCATTACGGTGTCAATCAGAATGGGATTATTTTTGGTAATTTTGGTAGTTTGGCTGATAAAACAAATCAGGAATAATGAATTAAAGATTATGGCAGATAAAAAATTCCTACTTCCTTTTCTTCTTCTGGCTTTGACTATCTTAATCGGATTTATCAATGGTTTACTTAACAATCAACTAAACAACGTCTTCTTTGACGCCAACGCTTGGCTCTATTTTGCTTTGCTGCCGGTCTTTCTGACGATAATTAAAAAAGAAAATCTCAAAAATATTTTACAAATTTTAGTTGGCGCTACAACCTATCTTGCCTTAAAAACTATTGCTGTTTTATTTTTGTTTTCCCATAATTTTGCCGGCATCGGCGGTTTTTTTTATAAATGGCTGCGTGACAGCGGAGTCGGGGAAATCACTTATATTTCCGGCACTATGTTTCGGGCCTTTTTCCAATCCCAGCTTTATTGCTTAGTCGGTTTTTTGCTTGTCCTGACAATTTTAATCGTTAACTTCCGATTTAAGGAATGGAAAAAATATTTTTTGCCCGCCTTTTATCTTTACCTAACCAGCTTGGCGATAATTATCAGCCAGTCTCGCAGTTTTTGGGTTGGGGGAGCCTTTGCCATATTTGGACTTTTGATTTTCAGCTGGTGGAAATTTAATTTTAAAATAAAAAAAACGGCATTATTAATAATTGTCTTGGCAGTAACCTTTGCCTCCCAAGTATTCCTAATCCAGCTCATTAGCGGCAACTTCGCCGGTAATATTATTGCTGACCGGTTTAAAAATCTGCCCGGTGAAGCCGCTGGTATCAGCCGCTTAAATCAGCTCCAGCCATTGCTTTATAATATTAGTCAGCAAGCTTTATTCGGCTATGGCTTTGGCAAAGAGTTGACTTATCAAAGTAGTGACCCGCGAATTTTAAAAACTCACCCCAATGGTATTTACACGACTTATGCTTTTGAGTGGGGATACTTGGATATTGCCTTAAAGTTGGGGGTGATAGGTTTGTTGGTTTATCTGGCCTTGATAGTTCAACTATTTTTCAGAGGAATTTCCAATTTCCAATTTCCAATTTCCAAACAAATTCCAAAATCTAAAATCCAAATTCCGAATGCTAAATCCTTACTACCAACTACAAGCTACAAGCTACAAGCTGGCTTACTCCTTGGCCTCATCGCTTTATGTGTAACCAATATCTTTTCCCCCTATCTAAATCACCCTTTAGGAATCGGCTATTTATTATTAGTTTCAGCAATTTATCAAAACTATGTCAGTTAACATTACTTATTTTGTCCACGGCACTACGGCTGATAATGAAAATGGTTTAGCCAGCGGCTGGAATGATGTGGAACTTTCGCCAACTGGAATTGCCCAAGCTAAAAAACTTGGTGAATTAGTCGCTGATAAAAGTTTTGATATTGTTTTTTGTTCTGACCTAAAACGGGCCTTTGATTCAGCCCAACTAGCCTTTGGCAATAAATTCAGAATTATTCAAGACCAAAGATTAAGAGAAATTAACTATGGCGATTATAATGGCCAACCAAATATTTTTAAAAACCAAATGGTTGATTATATCAATAAACAGTTTCCCAATGGTGAAAGTTACAAAGACGTGGAAAAAAGAATGAATGATTTTTTGGATTTTCTAAGAAATGATTATGCCGGTAAGAATGTTGCGATTGTCTCTCACCAAGGCCCGCAACTGGCTTTAGAAGTTTTGTTAAATAAAAAAACCTGGGAGCAAGCGATTAATCAAGATTGGCGAAACAAAAAAGCCTGGCAACCAGGCTGGGAATATCTCTTAGCGGCTTGACACACTTTAGTGTGTTACGGATAACATCCTAAAGGATATTAAGCCGAGCTAAGAAATTAATGAATTAAGGCAAAGTTATAGCTTTAATTTTTTATTTTCTTAATTTGTTAATTTCTTATTTCAAGACTTGCCCAAGTAAATCCTTCTGCCCGCGCAAAAACTCTTGGCCGGGCAATTCTTTTTTGCCTTCAAGTTGGACGGTTTTAAGCTCTAATGCTCCTTGGCCGCACCTGACTGCCAGTTCGTTATTTTGGCCTAAAAATACGGCTCCGGGACTTAAATTACCTTCAAAATCACCTCCTAAAACGCCTAAATTTGCGATTTTAAGGCGCTTGCCGGCCAAATGGGTAAATACCCCTGGCCAAGGGTAAAAAGCCCGAAATTGACAGTCTATTTGCTGAGCCGTTTTTTGCCAATTGATTAAACCATCTTCACGTTCAATAATTTTAGTATAAGCGGCCAAAGATTCATTTTGCGGCTTTGGCTTAATTTTCCCGTTTAAATAATCCGGCAAAATTTTGACCAGTAATTCAGCGCCAATTTGGGATAAAGAATCATGCAAAGACTCGGCAGTAGCCGCGGATTTAATTTCAATCATCTGCTGCGCCACAATCGGTCCGGCATCAACTGAAGCCGTTAATTCAATTATAGTCACGCCGGTTTCTTTTTCACCATTCAAAATTACTGTCTGGATTGGCGAAGGTCCACGGTATTTGGGCAAAAGCGAGGGATGAATATTTAAAAAACCAAACTTGGGTTTGGCTAAAATATCATCCGAGATAATCATCCCATAAGCAACCAGAATACAAATATCGGGCTGATATTTTTCAAGAATATTTTTTAACTCTTTTTTACTTTCCGGCTGGACCACTGGCAAATCATTAGCCAAAGCCAATTTCTTGACCGGCGGGGGAACCAACTCTTGTTTTCGCCCGGCTTTTTTATCCGGCTGAGTCACAACTAAAACCGGCGCAAAATTATTTTTAATCAGTGCTTCCAATATCGGCAGGGAAAATTCAGGCGTGCCGAAAAAAACTATTTTTGGCTTATCATGAAACATACAACATGAAACACATGAATTAATCTAGGCATGTTTCATATTTCATGTTCCATATTCTTAAGTTTTTCTCCGCCTTTGGTAATTTCCTTGGCTTTATCAATAAACAAAACACCATCAAGATGATCAACTTCATGCTGGACTACGCGGGCAAACATCCCGGGAGCTTTGAATTTTATCTTTTTGCCATTGCGATCCAAAGCAATCACGGTAATTTTGGCTGAACGTTTAACTAAACCAAAAATCTCGGGCAGGCTCAAACAACCTTCCTCCATAATTTCTTTTTTCCACGATCTCCTTAAAATCTTTGGATTGATGAGGACTAATGATGAAACCGGGGAATGACCGGGATAGCGCGGATTATCCGCGGCAATTTCGATAGCAACAATTCTTTTATTAACTCCGACTTGAGGGGCCGCCAAACCGACGCCGTCTTTTTCTTTCATGGTTTTTTCCATATCCAAAATAAGCTGCTTAATTTCGGATTTTTGCAGCTCTTCGGTTTTTACTTCCTGTGATTTCTGACGTAAAGCCTGACAGGGATAAATTTTTACCGGCAAAATCTTAGCCATAGTTTTGATGACTCCATTATACCATAAATTTGCCAGAAGTTATAACTCTTTTTCCAAACTTAGAATCTTTTTTTCTAGCTGATTATACCGATCAGCGTCATTCTGATAATAAGCTTCTAGTTGCTGAGTCAGATAACTTCGCAATTCTTCGATGGTTGATTCTGATTTTTGTTTCATGAGCGTTTTATTTTTATTTATTAGTCAATGAAAATCAAAATCTCCCAGATTGGTGGGAGAAAATTTTGTGTTTGAAGTCTTTATTATAGCGCAAAAAAGTATTATGTCAAGAATTTTTTTGGGGATAAGTGCGTAAATTGACTTTTACCACTGGATTATATAAAATCAGAATACAGATTGTATATAGAAGATAATGCAGGAGGATACGGCAATGATCAACATTTTGCACGCTCTTTACTATCGGCTGGCCTCATCCTTTCATCTGCCGGTGAAAAACGCCATCAGACCATCACGGCGAGATAACCGCCAGGATTTGAAAGAAGCGGTCGGGACTTTCCGAAACGCGGGACAAGAAGGGACGACCGACTGGGAAACTGTAAAAAAGGATTTGCTAGAATCAGAGCAGAACGGGAGGGAAAACGATGTTTGACAAGCACATAATCACCGCCACTGTCACTGCGATTGTGTTGGCCAGCGGCTATTTGATTGCCGGCCTGGCCCTGGCCGGCTATATGGCGATTCGCCGCAGGCGATACGGTTACTTTCTCTCATCGCTAGAGAAGAAAGGTAAGAGGAAACGATTTCTCGTGTCTTTTGTCTGGGACGTGATTAGGCTGCCTGCTTTATTCGCCGTTGGCTTGGCCGCTATCAGCCGGGAATAGCTGAATGATAATTTGCCCGGTCGCGTCGTATCGTTCATGTCACGGCTTTTCCCTTTTTTACAAAAGGATGTGCCGTAACTCGGTTCAGCTAAACCCACTACTAGCTAGGCTAGATGAGGGAGACTATCTATGGTTATTTTCGCAATAGTTATTGCAGTTTTGTGGATCGTTACTGACCTTGGGCTGCTTTGGATCATTGTTTCCGACGATAGCAATAATCCGGCCGAATGGCCAGAAATCATCATAGTACTGTTTCTTGGCGTGCCAATTCTGATTTGGATAATCGCCCAAGAAATTGGCTGGCTCCCATCGTCAACTTATTAGTCATAGCCAAAGCTCTTTACCTGAGATTCACCGGGCGGTGAATCTTTTTTTTGTGGAATATAAATAAATTGACTCTTTTTAAAAAACAGAATAAGCTTAAATTAGATATGCTCTTTAACGGCCATTTTCCTGTCTTAACTCCTAAAAAGAGGACTTATCCTGCCAGAAATACCACAAAAGGAGGGCACGGACATGGATATTTGGTCGTTCTTGCCAACAAGGGAAGGCATTGTGCTAGCAACAGTAATCTTGTTCATTGGTACCAATGTATACCTGACCTGGTATTCTTTTAACCAGGTGACATTAAGGGACATCCTCTTTGGTTCTTTCCAGCCGCAACGCTGGACCGCCGGTTGGGCCCGTTGGCTTTACCTGCATTATCATGAACCGAAAGGGGGAAAAATATGAAACCCAACACGTCTTCAAGCGTGCTGGGTCTTTTTTAAATTGAACCAAAATGAAAAATTGACTTGTCCGATGATTATCAGTGGAGAGTATGTAGTTTCCGACGGTATTGTCATTATCTAGATGCAATCCATGATGACTAGATATTGACCTAGTGAAGATCAGCCGGTCAATTAAGCTGATGATGTCCTTTGTAAAGATTCACCCAAACCGGTGGATCTCTTTTTTTATCAATCAAAAATTGGTATAATTCTAATACTATGGACTCAACCAAAATCAATACCGGCCCCCAAGATTTTAAAGATATTATCAGACAAAAAAAGACGGTCAAACCGCCGGCTTATCCTTGGCAAGATTTTGCCTTAAAAATAATTGAGGAGTTGAATATTCCACCTTATAAAAGAAACTCGGTCTTTAAAGTCTGCAAAGAAAACTCCAAACAATTTGTGGAAAAATGCCTTAATGATACCAAGGAACTTTGCCAGACCGGGGAGTGCTGGAAATATTTCTTCAAGCTAGCAAATAAAAATCAGAGAACTAATTTTTAGTCTCTGTTTTATAATTCTCTTCTAAACCAACTGAAAATTGCAAACTAAATAACCGACGCCGAAAGGTCCTTCATAAGACAGGACATCGGTTTTCGTATTGAGCGATTCAATGACTCCCAAAAGAATCGCGATTGACCGCAAGCCGCATTCACCGGCTCCTTGGCATAACTTCTGATCGATGTTCAAAATCCCCTGAACATCTTTCTTTTTAATCAAACCAATTAATTTTTTATCGAATTCTTTGCCCTTAACGGAATAACCGCCCGGGGCGTCTTTAGTTAAGCGATGGGATAGATCACCGGAAGCAATAACAGCGAAACGTTTATTAATTTTAGACAGCTGCTGGTGTAAAAATTGGCCGAAGATGAAATGCTGCTTTAAATCCAGGCCGGAATAAGTCAGGGGAATAATCGGAATATTTTTGAGATGCTGGCTTAAATAATAAAGCGGAATGGAAGAACCATGATCAAGCTCCGGGTTGCTGGTTAAAGTTACAGCAACTGATTTTTGGGTTTCATCAGCGGCCCGAATTTCCTGGATTGACATATAATCACTTTTGAATTTTAATTCCAGGCTGAAATCACCAAATTCTTTAAAGCTGGCCGAATAATCGGCACTTAAATTAATACTGAAAGAATCATTAAAAATTTCGCCGTGAGGAGAAATAACTAAAATACTTTCCGGCTTCGAAGCATAAAATTCTTGCTCCAGCTTTTTCATTGCCTCTTCGGTTTTAACCAACTTTTTTAAATTGTCTTTGCCAATCTCCGGAATCAAAACTGGCGGATGAGGAGCAATGGCAGCGAATACCAATGGCATAAGTATAAAAAATTAAAAAAATAAGAAATTAAGTCCGCCAGAGGCGGATGCGCCTTTGGCGCAAAATTAAAGCGAAGTTGTGGCTTTAATTTTTTATTTTTTTATCTATTTCATCTATTCAATGTCTTCGCCAAGAAGATGAATTTCAACCGCCTGCTGAGTGGTAACAATTACATTATCCCACTTATAGGCAAATTTGGCAAACGCTGATTCGGATTTAATCCAATGGCGAAGGCCGTCGGCAATTACATAAATTCTTGAGTCATTATTGGCCTTAATTAATTCGCCGTCTTTGAATTTAACTGGCAGGCCAATCTGATATTGATCTAATTCTTCGGGACTAACGGGCGTAAGGACCTTGCCTTTAAAATTAGCATCGAGAATTTCACGGGAATAAATCGGCTGTTTTATCCCATCTTCAACATAATAAACACCGCCAGTTTTATTATTTTGAATCAAAGCCCCGGTCGGATAAATACTGCTCGTTGTAATATCGGCACCATACTTGTAACCGGCTAAATCGGCTTGCTCTACTTTGATTACTTCTTCCGGATTAAAACCGATGATGCGAAAAACCTCAGGGCTGGCAATATGACGCAATCGGTCATCGACTAATAAATAAATTTTACCGTCTGGCGATTCTAGCAATGAATAATTATAAAATTTGATGGGCGGGCCGACTTCATATTTCTCCAAGTCAGTTTGGGAAACAGCGATTATTTTTTTCGGATCAAAACGGGAAATTAAAACTCCCCAGGAAGTAATCAATCTTCGGCTGCCATACTGAATCAGCCAGACTGCCGGGTTATCATAACCTTTTAAAAGTGAGCCATCAAGGTAATCACGGCCCCAATAGCTTTGCCAAATTTGCCAAAACCGCTGGTTGCCGGAGTAATGGGGAGTATAGTTATAAAGGCAAGCTGTTGCCTGATTGACTGGAGTTACCAAAAAATCATCAATGGCATAAGTTTGGTCCTTTTGATAATTCCAATTGAATGGATTGTTGAAATATTGGCGGAATTGCCAGGCCGCGCCATCAACCTGCTTGCCAAAGTCCAGAGTGCTCGGATTGCAAGATCCGCTGTCGGGACAACGATAGCCCATGGCTCTATCCAGTTGATTTTCCGACGGACTGGCATCTTCAATTAGACTTTGCTCCTTTTGCAAAGTTGCCAGCAACACCTTTGGACTGATTTTACTTTCCTGGGCCGCCTGCCAAATAATTTCCGAGGCTTTTTTATCAATGCCATTATAATCCGGCGAAACCAAGCTGGCTAAGCCGCTGCCTTTTGCTTCTAAAAACTTTTGAACCTCATTCAAAGTCAGAGCTAAAGAGTCAGTCATTTCTTCATCCGTCAAAATGAAGTGGGGATTAAAATAATACTCAGCTGAAGCTATGCTTGGACAAGAAAATAAAAAAATAAGAAAATAAGAAAATAAAACAAAGTATAGCTTTAATTTATTAATTTTTTTATTCCTTAATTTCTTATTTCTTCGCATATTAAATATTACCCGTATAAACATACTTCAGCCCCGCCTTTTCTCCAATCTCTTTAGCTTGCAAAATCGTTTCTCGCGGTGTCGGCGGCAAATCATTCAACTTATAAGTCGGCCAAAAAGCCGTCACATGCCATGGCGTATCAGTACCTAGTTTATTTTTAATAAACTTGGCGATTCCAGTTAATTCCTCAATGCCGTCATTGAGAGTTGGAATAATCAAAGTTGTCACTTCCAGATGAATTTCATTTTTTTTGTACCAAATTAGATTATCCAGGACTGGCTGGAGTCTGGCGCCGCAAATTTTTTTATAAGTTGAATCTTTAAAAAATTTCAAATCAATATTTACGGCAGCCAAGTATGGCTTTGCCATTTCTAAAGCCGGCTGGCTGGTATAGCCATTGGACACCCAGACATTCTTCAGACCTTTTTCTTGAGCCAGCTTCATGCAGTCAAAAGCAAACTCAAAAAATATTGTCGGTTCAGTATAAGTATAGGAAATGCTCGGACAGCTGGATTCGATTGCCTGTTTTATTACTTTTTCTGGCGAAAAATCATCACCTGGAATCTGCTTAGTTTGAAAAAATATCCCTTCTTTTGAGGCCTGGGAAATATCAGCATTTTGACAATGAGCACAACGGAAATTACAGCCAACAGTGGCTATGGAATAAGAATAAGTGCCGGGTAAAAAATGATAAAGCGGCTTTTTTTCAATCGGGTCAACGTGGGCGGCAATGACTTTACCGTAGACTAAAGTTACCAAAACACCGTCTTGATTTTCGCGTACCCCGCACAGCCCGCGCTTGTCCAAGGCAATCTGGCAAAACTGATGGCATAACTGACATTTAACCTGCTGATCAGGCAATTTTTTGTAAAATAAGGCTTCAATCATAATCTGATTATAGCATAAACTTAGCACAAAAAAAATTGACAAAATTTTGATTTTATTCTATTTTAAAAATATTAACCGCAACCTACCAAGCACTTGATTTGAAAGGAGAACCTTATGTCTCATCATATTATCACTGGTCGCGGTTGGCCTCGTGCCGACAGGCAACGCGATGGGAGTGGGCGTATTGCAGCACCAGATCCAGCAGTAACTAACCTGCCGATTTCAGCTGCTACGGCGGCTGACAATAATGCTCATCCAAAAGAAAGAAGGAAATTAATCCTAGAGCGTGGCAGAATGCCCACTCCTGAACGGAGGATTGATCAGGCCTTCTAAAGTGGCAATTGCCACAATTATGTCCTTTGTGACTGGAACCACCTTGTGGCTCCTTTTTTTATTAATGGCTAACATATTATAAATAACGGACAAGGACATTGACAAACTATAAATTATATGATATTATGGTGAGCTCTTTTCAAATCAAATATGACAGGTTGATAACGCATTGGATTGGCTAATTGCTTATCTTCCTGTCTAACGATAGGAGGGTAATGCAATGACCACAGAAGGAGACGC